>Ga0209086_10000088_pt1 | contig 82551 bp, 78 predicted proteins | sample M_130207_XF_Meta_FD_187312 | JGI IMG/M metagenome (GOLD analysis project Ga0209086, IMG submission 187312) | Freshwater microbial communities from Lake Montjoie, Canada to study carbon cycling - M_130207_XF_MetaG (SPAdes) (version 2) | ecosystem: Environmental > Aquatic > Freshwater > Lake... | reverse complement strand
ATGAATCAAAGAACAGAAGGAAAAAAGATGAATCAAAGAACAGAAGGAAAAAAGATGAATCAAAGAACAGAAGGAAAAAAGATGAATCAAAGAACAGAAGGAAAAAAGATAAATAAAGTAAAACGTAATAAACATAATAAGTTATATTTATTATGTTTACCCAAATATGTTCTTTATGTGGAAATTCAAGTGAATATAAAGATGAAAATGATTCTGATTCGGAATACTTTGAAGAAGAAGAAGAAGAAGAAGAAGAAGAATCACCCCTATTCAATGAGCAAACCACCCAAGATTTCATTGAAAACACGCTTATCTTAATGAACCAATTTATCGAAGACAATCCCAAACTTATCAGTGAACCTACTTTTCATGAAAACTTTGAATACGAAATTCGCGAACTCGTTTTTGCTTCTCTCGAATCCTTGAAAGAAAAACCCGAACTTTGGTATGAATGGAATCAACTTGATGAGAAATTCAAGGAAGAAATCGATATACTTTTAGAAACTGTTTTTGAAGTTTTTTTTGAAACCCTTTATCCACCACGTTCTTATGAACGAAGCCTGATTCTCCAAAAGATAACCCCAGAACAAAAAGAGATACTCGAGAGAAAAATAGAGGTTTTAAAAGCGAAACCGCAGCCAACCCAAAGAACCAAAGAATGGTACGAGTTCCGTTATCAACTGATTACAGCAAGTAATGCATACAAAGCATTTGATAGTCAAGCAAACCAAAATCAATTGATTTACGAAAAATGTCATCCTTTAACCACCAATTTTGAAACAGTTGGACAGATTAATGTAAACACAACATTACATTGGGGACAAATGTGTGAACCACTTTCTGTCCTATTTTACGAGAGAGAATACAAAACGAAAGTGGATGATTTTGGTTGTATTCAACATGAGACCTATTCCTTCTTAGGTGCTTCTCCGGACGGTATCAATGTCGACCCGACCAATCATCGTTATGGACGTATGTTGGAAATCAAAAATATCGTCAATCGAGAGATTGACGGGATTCCAAAAAAAGAATATTGGATTCAAATGCAATTACAAATGGAGACGTGCGATTTGGATGAATGTGATTTTTTAGAGACCAAATTTGTACGATATGATTGTGAAGCGGATTATTTCGAAGATGAAATCAATGAAAAATGTACGATCTTGTACTTTGCCAATAGCGAAGGAAATCCAAAATATGTATATCAACCTTTGGAGTTTTTACGTTATTCGAAAAAAGAGGTTGAAGAATGGTTCGACCAACAAAAAGAAGAGGCCGAGAAAAATGGTCTCACCTGGATTGCCAATATTTATTTGAAATTGGAAATCATGAGTTGTGTTTTAGTTACAAGAAATCGACGTTGGTTTCAAGATAATGTTCACGATTTAGAAAGAATTTGGCAGGTTATTGAAAAAGAGAGAGAAACCGGATATGAACATCGTGCACCTAAAAAACGTTCGCTTTCTATTACGGAACCTAATATAAAAAAAGAATCGGGTTGTTTAATTAAGATAAACAAAGACACCGGAAAAACAAGCATAGCATAAAAATCATATAAAAATCATATAAAAATACTACAAGGAATTTTTGGCTCTACCTTTTTCCAAAAGGTAGACGAAAAGGTAGATATTAGTATAAAATATTCGTCGTCAAATTCTTAAAAGTCAACATATTTGGTGCAGTATTAAAATAATTCACTCGTGTTCCATTACAACTTTGTGTCACCGGAGGAAGAACATGTGCTTCATTCAATTGTGGTTGAAATTCTTTATACAATGTGCCACAAAATTCAGCAGGCATACATTGACCTACATCTGGATTATTCGGATATTTCAAATTATTGGTAATTTGTTCATAAGAACCCACCTTGAAAACTGGATAATGCCACCACATCATTTGTTCTTGATAACTTGAAACGTTTTTATTATTAGTACTTGGAAAACTGTCACTTAGTAATCTACCGTCTTCTGAGGAAGGATAATATCCATAGGTATGACTTTGATGAACTTTTTTATTACTTGCTCCATTGATATTATTATTTTCATTGTTTTTATAGTTATTCTCATCATTCTTATAAGGAGAAATAGATTCTCCTAAATTCGTGTAAGATTCCCCGATTTTATAAAAAATACTACTAGAAAGCATTGGAACAAATACCACTAGTAATAAAAGAATCAATAAATAAAAAAAAATATAAGTAATTTTAGACTTGAACATTCTATCTTATAACTTATTATATATTAGACGGACAAAAAAGAAAAAGAAAGCAAAATTAACAAGTATTATTTTCTGTAAAATCTGTATGACTACCTAAAAATAAATGCTTTAATCCTGATATACAAATAATTTGTTTACCCGTTTCTTTTACATAATATGAAAATAAACGTTCGTGATAATGAGCAAAAAAATTGGGGTCGACCGTTTTCAACATATGACAATCTGGATAATACCAATCCACAAAATCATCGACAATCTTTCTACGTATACATTGATTCGTAGTAGGCATCCAATAATAATTTTTATCCATTGGTAAGGTCATCTTTTTTTGATGGATAAAAGGTTCCAAAATATCTCTTTTGGTTACCCATTCTAAACAAATATCTGAAAACATAAAACTAATGACATCTACATGATTATTTTCACATACTTGATTCAAAGAAAGAATGAAGAAATCTTCTAAGATAACATCGTATTCTAATAAACACAAATATTCCTTGTCTCTAAATAAATTGTTTTTAGAAATGCAATACCATGCAGTTAATGTTAATAATTCCTTTTCATTTTCAATGTTATTCTCATAATTTCTGGCAAAGATTATTTTTGGATGATTCCTATATTTTTCTTCGATTTCATTGAATCCAACGATCATGAAATATACATTGTCTAGATAGATTTTATCAATCACTTTTTCAATACTTTCGTCATTATGACAAATAAAGATAATGGCATTATTCATGTTTATTTTTATAATTATCTTTATCTTTATATTTATTTTTATAATTATCTTTATCTTTATATTTATATTTATATCAAAATGTATATTTTTGAAAAAGTGGAGCAAAACTTAACGAAGGTTTTTGGCGCGAAAGTTTCTACAAAATAGTGGACAATCATATTGTGCTAGGCTAAGCGTAGCAATAGTATAAGCGTAGCAATAGTATAAGCGTAGCAATAGTATAAGCGTAGCAATAGTATAAGCGTAGCAATAGTATAAGCGTAGCAATAGTATAAGCGTAGCAATAGTATAAGCGTAGCAATAGTATAAGCGTAGCAATAGTATAAGCGTAGCAATAGTATAAGCGTAGCAATAGTATAAGCGTAGCAATAGTATCATTGTAGAAATTGTTGTAAAACTCGCACCGATTCAAACAAGTAAAAAAGCCCAAATTTTCACAGATTTTTTGCTCCACTTTTTCTAAAAGTGGAAAAAGGACTTAAAATCAAGTTCCAATAATATAATAATATATTATTGGAAGAAAGAATGGAACAAAACAAAGAAAATGAAATGCGTGTTACAAAGCGTAATGGAGAGTTAGAAGATATTGCATTTGATAAAATTTTGACCCGTGTTAAAAATGTAGGTCAAGAAGCCGACATTCATATTAATTATACTTCTTTAGCAATGAAAGTGATTGACCAATTATACGATACCATTAAAACAACGCTTATTGATGAATTAGCGGCAGAACAATGTGCCTCTTTATCGACGAATCATCCAGATTATGGAATTTTAGCCTCGCGTATTATTATTTCCAACCATCAAAAAAACACATCTTCTTCTTTTTCTCAAGTAATGAGCGAATTATACTATTATCAAAACATGCACGGAAAACATTCACCCATTTTATCTACCACTTTTTGGGAATTTGTATCTTCCAACTCCGAAGAATTGGATCAAATGATCGTGAATGAACGAGATTATTTAATTGATTATTTCGGTTTTAAAACAATTGAACGCGCCTATCTCTTACGTATTGACGGCAGAATTGTTGAAAGAATTCAACATATGTGGTTACGTGTTTCGTGTGCTATTCATTTAGGAAATCTAACGGGGATCAAAGAAACCTATGACTATATGTCTCAAAAGTATTTTACTCATGCGACACCGACTCTTTTCAATGCAGGAATGCCTCAACAACAGATGAGTTCTTGTTATTTAATTGCCATGGAGGACGATAGTGTAGATGGAATTTATAATACGTTGAAGGACTGCGCTCTGATCTCAAAATATTCAGGTGGAATCGGGATTCATATTCATAACGTCAGAGCGAAAGGATCGCCTATTTATGGTACCAATGGGAAAACGGACGGTATTGTTCCAATGTTACGTGTTTTCAATAGTACGGCCAGATATATTAATCAATGCGGAAAAAGAAACGGTTCCATTGCCGTTTATTTGGAACCTTGGCATGCCGACATTGAGGATTTCTTGGAACTACGTAAAAATCACGGGGACGAAGAATTAAAAGCACGTGACCTTTTTTACGCCTTATGGATCAACGATCTTTTTATGGAACGTATCAAATCCAATGGAAAATGGTCCTTAATGTGTCCCAATGAATGTAAAGGATTAGCGGATGTATATGGAGCAGACTTCAATGAATTGTATGAAAAATACGAATCCGAAGGAAAAGTACGTAAGACAGTGAATGCACGTGATTTATGGTTTCAAATATTAGACGCACAAATGGAAACGGGTACTCCCTATTTATTATTTAAGGATGCATGTAATCGAAAATCGAATCAACAAAATTTGGGAACCATTAAGTCGTCAAATTTATGTGTTGCCCCAGAAACGTTAATATTAACCGACCAAGGACATAAAGAAATACAGAGTTTAGCAGGACAGAAAGTGAATGTATGGAATGGAGAAGAATTTAGTGAAGTAACAGTTTTTAAAACTGGTGAAAAACAGACATTAGTTGAGGTAGAAACAAGTGATGGATGTAAACTACATTGTACACCTTATCATAAATTTTATATACAAAATACATATTCTAAGAAAAACATTGAAGTCGTAGAAGCGAAAGATTTAAATCCAAAAGATAAAATTATTAAATGTAATTATCCAGTGATTGATGGAAAAGAAGAATTCAAATATGCTTACACCCACGGATTTTTTTGTGGGGATGGAACTTATAATAAAAGTAAACTTACCAAAACCAAATGTCAATTTAAAGCATTAAATGGAACCTCTTATTGTAAAAGACATCATTATTATGAATCCAAGAATGAAGATAAAGAAGAAAAAGAAGAAGAAGAAAAAGAAGAAGAACAACTTTTATGTCAAGCGATATCTTATCAAGATAAACCAGTTGCTTCGCTTTATGGTGAAAAAAAACAATTATTAGAGCATTTAGAATATCGAAGTGTAGGATTCGAAGATTCACAGAATCGATTAAATGTAAGTTTACCCATTGATTTAGAAGTAAAATTTACAGTTCCAATGAATAGTTCATTAAAAACAAAATTAGAATGGTTTTCGGGATACTGTGATGCGGACGGTTGTATTGCAAGAAATGGTACAAATGAACAATTACAGATTTCAAGTATCAATCCTTCTTTTTTAAAGAATGTACATTTGATGTTACAAACGTGTGGTGTCCAATCAAAGATTTCATTAATGAAACCAAGTGGTGAAAGATTAATGCCAGATTCAAATCGAGAACTTAAACTCTATCATTGTTTAGAAATATATCGTTTAATGATTACATCGGTTGAATTGCAAAAATTGGTTTCATTCGGATTTTCACCCAAAAGATTGAAAATTACACAAAGAATACCCAATAGAAACGCAACACAATTTGTCAGTATTGTATCTGTGAAAAATAATGGACGCGAAGACGACACCTATTGTTTTACAGAACCAAAAAAACATATGGGTATTTTTAATGGTATTATCACTGGACAATGCAGTGAAATTTTAGAATACTCAGACGATAAAGAGACTGCCGTATGTAATTTGGCGAGTGTTGCTTTACCAACTTTTGTAAATCTAGAAACAAAGACTTTCGATTACGCCTCGCTACATAAAGTGGTGAAAGTAGTGACGCGTAATTTGAATAATGTGATTGATATCAACTTTTATCCAACCGAAAAAACAAGGCGTAGTAATATGAGACATCGTCCAATTGGAGTGGGTGTTCAAGGATTATCCGATACTTTTATTTTGATGGACATTGCATTTCATAGTGAAGAAGCGAAGAGAATCAATAAAGATATTTTTGAAACCATGTATCACGCCGCGCTGGAAAGTAGTAATGAAATTGCAAAAAATCGTTATTTTAAAATTCAAGAAGAAATGGATTTTTATTATAAGAATTTCAATCGATATCCATCTTTGAATGATGAAATTAACTATTTGACCGAAAAAAAAATACTCAATGAATGGGATAAATACACGAATGAATCAACAACCACAATAGGTTCATATAGTTCCTTTGTGGGTTCACCTGCCTCTAAAGGAATACTGCAATTCGATTTATGGAATGTGGAACCAAGTGAAAGATATGATTGGTCCGAATTAAAGAAATCCATTCAAACCTATGGAATTCGAAATTCCCTCTTAATGGCACCCATGCCAACGGCAAGTACTTCGCAAATTTTAGGTTACAATGAATGTTTTGAACCCTTAACCAGTAATATTTATAGTCGAAGAACTTTAGCGGGTGAATTTGTCTTGGCAAATAAGTATTTGATGCGCGATTTAATTGACCTGGGTTTATGGAACGATAAAATAAAAACGAATATTATTGCAAATAAAGGAAGTATTCAACAATTGACCATGCTACCAGAACATATACGTAATAAATATAAAATCGTCTGGGAAATACCAATGAAACACGTCATTGATATGGCCGCTGACCGAGGCGCATTTATTTGTCAAACCCAAAGTATGAATCTTTGGTTAGAAGACCCGAATTATAATACGCTTACTTCCATGCATTTTTATTCTTGGAACAAAGGCCTGAAAACGGGTATTTATTATTTACGGCGTAAAGGAAAACACCAGGCACAACAATTCACGATTGAACCTGAGAAAAAAGACGTGGAAGAGCATGATGAAATTTGTGAAATGTGTTCCGCTTAGAATACTACTTAAAAACTATTTTCTTTAATCAAATATAAAAATGATATTTTTTTTTATATTTTTATTCTCTCTTCTATCATCCTCCATATCCTTGGAACAACCAAGTAAATTGAATCTTTGTACCAATTGTAAATATTTTCTACCTTTGTCCCAAAAGTATCTAAGTACTGAAACGAGTAATAAATATGGAAAATGTTTCTTATTTCCTATGATAAAATATAAGGAGGAGTATTTTTTACTAAATCATACAAAAAGAAACATATTAGTCAATGATTTTCGTCATTGTGATACAGCAAGAAAATATGAGTTTATGTGTGGAAAAAACGGAAATCGGTTTCTAGTAGGGGGACATACGTCACTACGCCATCCCCCAAAGGGGGATGGACTGCCCCTACGACCCCCTCCTTGTTAAGGGCGAGTGTATTTTTGGTTCATAACTTTATACAAAGTAGGGGGACGCGCTCCCGAAGGTAAGGGAGCCCCCTACTTGTTAGAGGCATAAAGAAACAATGTAAATATATTTATTTATGTATTTCTTCCATAAACCATCTCTTATATCCCTCATTCCCTAATACTTTAATTTGTAACTCTCGTAAAACATTGACTCCCATAAAAGTTTTATAATCATAACATCTACAAAAATGGCATTTGAATAATTCTTTTTCATTGATTGTTTGATAATAACAAATATCACAGTAAAAGACACCGCATTTTTCATTATTACATGTATATCTTGGCTTCATATTTGGAAATAACAATAATGATAAAAATTTATGTATATCGTAATTCGGATCTTCCATAAATTCTCTTTTGATCTCTTCGAAATTCTCCTCGCTGGTAGGTTGAATGAAATTTTCGTAACAAATGGAACATTTCATTCTTTTATTTATTATTTTACAAAAATAATTTTTTCAAAGGATAGATTCAATTTTTTATTTTTTTGTTTCAAAAAAAAAACTTCCTATTCATGGAAGTTTTACACCATTGCGCATTTGAAATGCGCAATCAGTATCACCTTGATCAGTCATAACTGCCCACAAAGTGGGCGTTTTAAATGTGCAAAGGTGTATAACTAATTTTGTTTTTTGTTTTCTTTTTTTTTCTTTCTTCATTTTTTATACTTATAATAACAGTTCAATCATTTTTTTAATTTTAATATTTTTATCTACAATATCATAATCATATTTTAATTTGCAAAAACAACGCAAGCAAATCAAAATATCATTCAATGCGTTATGTAGATTTCTTGGTTCGCATTGGAAAAGACATTGATGTAACTCGACCAATTTTGGAAATTTAAAATAATGGTGGCCAAGTTTATTTACTTTTACAATTCTACATAACTGAATCGACTCTTTCATGGTACATAATTTTGGTGTTCGGTCTTCTAATAAATGATTTAAAAAGTCATAGACGATTTTCTTTCTTTTTAGCACAGATCGTGTAACAACCATATGCTCGGAATCATCTTTTATTTTTAAAAGTTGTCGCATTAATTCGATTTTCAATGCATTCAAGTCAAAACTGATATTATGTGCGACCAAACAATCTGCTCCTTGAAAATCCTCCGACAATTCTTCCACAATTTCTTCGAACAAAATACCTTTTTTCTGGGAGATTTCATCGGTAATACCGTGGATTTTAATACTTTCTTCGTTGATTTTCATATTTTCAGGGAGTTTGATGATAGAATCACATACTTTTAGCACTCCAAAAGTATCCGTATCATAAATGATATAACTAAATTGAACAATGTGAGGCCATAAAGATATTTTTTCATAACTTATTTCGCCTGTTTTTGGTAAGCCAGTGGTTTCTGTATCAAAAACTAAAACTTTCATGATTATGATTATTTATAAGAAGAATATATGATTCCCTTCCATTAAAAAAAAGAAATCAATTTTTTGGTTTATCTTTTCATTTCACTGGAAAATACACAAACAAACAAATCTTACGCATATTCTTTACAAATCCCGAATGATTTACGATGCCATGGTGTAATCCCATATTCTTTAATTCCATCCAAGTGTTTTTTGGCACCATATCCTTTATTAGTATCAATTGCATATTTTTCAGCCAATTCAGGATATTCATTACATAAATCCTCAATGTATTGGTCTCTTGCAACCTTGGCCAAAATCGAGGCCGCTGCAATCGCCGAATACTTATTATCCCCACCTTCAATACATATGTGAGGAATAACATTGATTTTTTTCGATTCCTTATCATAAAACGAGATTGGATTGAAATAATTTCCATCAATTAATAGTTGTACCGAGGTTGGAAATACTTTTGTTTTGGTTCGATAATTGATCAAATTTTTGTTTTTCTTAGACAAAATATTATGAATCGAATGATGCATTGATTTTTGAGTCGCTTGTAAGATGTTGATTTCATCAATCGTTTTTTCATCTTCATAAGTAACCGACCAATCGATCGCATTTTCTTTAATGTATTCAGCAACTTTTACAATTTTACTTTTGGAATGAAACTTTTTACTGTCTTTCATTAACGTATGGTCAAAATAGTTTATGTCTTTGGGTAAAACAACGGCAGCGGTATATACCCGTCCAAATAATGGTCCCCGACCTGCTTCATCTACACCTATTTCCATAATATCTTCTTCTTCGAAGAAATTTCTTTTTAAAAAGAGGGGGGTCACACGATTTCTTGTTTTTTTTGGTTCTACTTGTTTTACTTCTTCTAAATGATTATGAAGGATCGGTTCTTTTTCTTTTTTCTCTTCCTCTTCATCATCATCGATAATAGTTGCATACTCATAATCATTATTATTAATATTCATTACCCCTTCTATTATCTTTCACAGATATTTATTTTTATTCAATTTTTTCATTTTTCATTTTTCATCTTTACAAAATAATATTTTCACAATATAAAATATACAAAATGTCTTTATTTTATAGTGTTTTATTTCTCGTAATCATTTTAATATTCGGAATTCTTTTGGCTCCTTTTTTAGGAGGAAATCGTGAAGGAATGACTGATATGAGTTTGAATAAAGTAGATGCAAGTTTCAATCACGTAGATGCTAGTTCAAATTCTACAACTACAAAAAATTCTACTTCTTATGATAATTATAATCATTTTACTGGTTCTTCTACACCAAAATTAACGAGTTCCACCTTTTATGGACAAGACGGTTCTACTTTAGCAGTAAATATGAATGGAACAAATACACTTACTACCACTGATAAAAATGGTAAAAGTATTATTTATGCCGGTGTTCCTGCCTTTGATGGAACAATTGATAGTTTTATGGGTCCAAATGGTTCTGTTGCTGTAATTGTAGATTTAAATAATGGATATGAAAACATTTCCGTTAAAGATACTGCAGGAAATCAAATCAATTATTCTTCTGTTCCTCAACCCACAAATCCAAGTACGGTTTTACCAAATGTAACCCCATCAAGTACTCAAAGTACACTGCTTCCTCCTTCCACTCAATCCATAACCTCTACCTCTTCCTCATACACCTACCCATCAACATCTTCTACCCAAAATACATCACCTAATTCTTTTGCGCCTAATTCTTTTGCGTCTAATTCTTTTGCCCCTTCTTCCTATAATTATTCTTCTTCTTTACCACCCGGTATTCCTGCTAGTCAAATTCCTCCTGGGCATGAAGATTTATATATCTTGAAAACGGAAGTTGTTCCACCTGTATGTCCAGTATGTCCAGTTCAAACCTCTAGTAAAAAATGCCCTCCTTGCCCAGCGTGTGCACGTTGTCCTGAACCAGCATATGACTGTAAACTTGTTCCGAACTATTCCTCCATGAATGCGAATGCTCCTGTACCCGTTTTGAATGATTTTTCTACCTTTGGAATGTAGTAAGGGAACCTCTACGGAACCAAAGGTTCCATGAGGGTTCCCCTATGACCCCTCCTCACTAAGGAAGGGATTATATTTTTGGCGCGCGAGTTTCTACAAAGAAAAATAAAATAATATTACGCTTTGCAAAATATTATTTTAGATATAGTTGTAGAGACTTACGCCAAAAATCATTTGCTCTTTTCAAGGAGGGGGGGTCTCCCTCCCGAAGGGAAGGGTGGGCACTACGTAGTAGATGTATATCCCCCTACTCTACTTTTGAGGCACTTTTCATCCATTTGAAATGTGGAACCTTTATCTTCTTGAGGAACAATTTTAATAATACATTTAGATTTTTTTCCATAAAGTGGTTCGGTACATCCCTTTTCTTTCACTCGATTTTTTTTTGTTTTTCCTTGTAGTTGTTGTCTTAAAAAAGTGAAAACTTTTGGTTTTTCTTCAGTACAACGCGAACGAAAATGTTCGTATCTTTCTCTCACATCTTCATAAGTAAGATTCGATTTTTTATTCAACATTTGATTGATCGTCTCATGTAATTGATAGATATATTTAGAAAAGTTCTCTCGATTCTTCATATTTTCAGCGTTCATTGGAACTTTTTTAAAATTATTTTTCAAATTCATACGACAATATTTACATGGAAGGACATTTCGTAAAGACAAGATAAAATCTTTATAGTTTTTTTTATCTTCCTTGGTAGGATTGACTGGATAATTAAAACTCATGGTATGAAGAAAATGCCACATACTTGGTCCCCAAACACTGGTTAACATACCATCTCCACTATTGTAATCTTCTTTGGAATAAACGAGATTTTTTTTTGTTTTGTTTGTTTTGTTTGTTTTTGTATGAATCTTATGTTTTCTGGTGTTTTTATTTCCATCCATATAAAAGATCTAGAAAATAGTTTTACTTAAGAAAAATCGTTAAACAATGAATAAATATATTCTTTGAATAATATATTATATCTTATCAATGTTTCGTCCAATGAACTTAGGAAGTACAACCAATGGAGGAATCGTGTCTAAAATAAAAGGAATGTTTAGTCGTTTTAATAATACAACAACCATTCTTTATCTTTTGGCTTTTCTTCTTTTTATTTTTATTGCCATTTATGTTTATCAAACCTACATTTCTCCCAAACTCGCACCTGCTTACAATTATTCCCAAGAAGGTATGCAATCAGGATCAGGAAAACAAGCAGAATTAATGCTTTTTTATGTGGATTGGTGTCCTCATTGTAAAACTGGAAAACCCGCTTGGGATGAAGTAAAGAATGAATATCAACATAAGATAATCAATGGTTACAATGTGCTTTTTAAAGAATATAATTGTACCGAAGAAACCGCTGAAATTGAACAATTAATGAATCAATATAAAATTGAGGGATACCCAACCATTAAATTGGTGAAAGATGGTCAAGTGATTGAATTCGATGCCAAACCTACCAAGGCAGCATTGGAACAATTTTTGAATACCGTCCTATAGTAGGGGGACGGAGGTCCCCCCTACGACCCCCTCCTTGTTAAGGGCGATCGCTTTTTCCTTGGTTAAACTCGGCGCGGGCTATACAATTATTTCTTACAATGATATTATGCGTAGCACAATATCATTGTCCCATACTTTGTAAAAACTTGCTCGCCAAAAATGCATTAAGAGGAGATGTCAAAGGGGAACCTTAGGTTCCCTTTACTACAAAGAAAAAGAAAATAATATTATGCTTTGCTTAGCGAAGCATAATATTATTTTAGAAATTGTTGTAGAGCCCGCACCGAGTTATCAATAGAAAATGCATTCGCCCTTTTCAAGGAGGGGGTCTCCCGGAGGGTGGGGGGATTCCCTACGGGAGTCCCCCTACCCCCTACCCCCTACCAAGGAACTCAATTGCACTCTCCACTCCCTTTTGAAAAAGACCTTTTCTCTCTTGCATTGAATCCACGGCCTTCTTCATCGATCCAATATTCAAAAAAGAACAATGACAGATAACCTCTTTGGGTTTTTCAGTCATTGGTCCATTATTTTCATTTACCGCACTCAAACTAAAAATCGCTTTGAATAAAAAATTCATTATAAATTCGAGCAAGGTCGATGATTCATCGATGATTGTCTTTTCCAAATTCTCTTCAAATAAGACATTACGAAACCCTAGAATTTCATCCCCGTTTTTCTGTTGTTCCATACATTGTTTCAACGGATAATTACACGAAACCCCACCGTCAATATAACATTTCTGATCAAAACAAACCGGCGAAATAAGAACCGGTATTGCACAAGACATTTGCAATGCATCGATTAATTTCAAATCAGGATGGGTTTTATAAGAAACATCCACCAATTGAAAATCATTCAACTCAAACGTGAAAAAGTGTTGTTCGATCTTGGAATATTCATAAAAATCTTTCAAATCAATATCTAAGGCCAAATCTTTCGCTTTTAATAAAGGGTTAAAGGTTTTTTCAAAAAAAGAGCGATCAAAAATGCCCTTTTTGGTGTAAGCATCCAAGATATGTTGAATTTTTAATGAAAATACATCTTTCCAAGGCCGTTTAATGACATAATCATTAATCATATCAAAATCCTCATATTTTAAAGAAAAAAGAGTGCCTACAATACTACCTGCCGAGGTTCCATAAATGGTTTCAATCTCTTCACGTTGAATATAATTTTCTTTTTGTAAATGTTCTAGAGAGCCTAAGGTCTGGAATAAAGACGGACCGCCTCCAGATAATACCAAATGTTTGATGGTCATATTTTATGTTTTGTTTTGTATTTATCTATTTATCTTTGTATTTTTATATGTTTTTTTTCAATCTTTTTTTTCTTTTTCTTTTGTATTTATAAATAAAATCGAAAATACAAAAGAAAAATGTCCAATATTTTTACACTCGAAAATGTTCAAGATTTCTCTGAAAAAATCAGCATCGATGACCTTTATGAAAAAAAACGACAATATGACTTGAATAAACTCGCCCTCTTTAATAAAATTCTCAATCGTATTCATGTAAAAATCAAGACCACATCACGTCAGAAAATGGATGAACAGTTCTGCTGGTTTGTCGTTCCAGAAATGATTATTGGGGTTCCCAGATATGACCAAGGCGCTTGTATTGCTTACATCATTGATAAATTAAAAGAAAATGGATTTAATGTCCGTTATATTCATCCCAATACGCTTTTCATCTCTTGGCTCCATTGGGTACCTTCCTATGTTCGTAACGAATTAAAAAAGAAAACTGGGATTGTCATTAATGAATATGGAGAGAAAGTAGGTCAAGAAGATGACGGATCTCAAGAAACAATGACGGTTTCATTCAAAGGAACCAATCAGCCCTCGAAAAAAGATTTTGACTTGAAAGATACCAATGAATTTATGTTGAAAGGTTTAAATGCAAATGCAAACGAAGATAAAAAACAATCCAAGAAAAATTATAAGCCGATACAAACGTATCAACCTTCAGGTAATTTATTTTAGACGGATGAAGATTTGAAATGGGACACGCCTTTTTAGAGGCGTCTCCATTCAATTCATTTAAGGGTGTAAAAAGTGGTTTTGCGCCACTTTTCCAAAAGTGGCTTTTAAAAAAGTGGATATATATATAAGAGGTATTTTATTATTGAATGAACAAAACAAAAAAAAGTTCTCGTCATTCAAAAACAAAAACAAAGAAAAACTATCTACCAAACCTAACGAAACAACAACAAATGACGATCTGTAAAAAATTTCCCAATACGTTTGTTACTTTTCAAGATAAGTTTAGCAAAAAGTACGATGCCAATATGAAAGATCCAAATTTCAATCGAACTAAGGAATTGATGAGAATTTATGATGAATTTATGAAAATCCCCAAAAATATTAAACCTACAAGTGATTACTATACGTGGGTGAATTATATTTGGTTGAACAAACCACAGTTATTGACTAAAAACGAAAAATACATTATTCAAATCGACGATTTCCGTATTGTTCAACATAAAGTCTATGGACAACTTTTAGAAATTGTGAAAGAATATATTCAAACTCATCATAATGAAAAAGCAAAACAGATTCATAATGTCTATCAATCCTTTTTAGAACTAAATACCAACGAACAAACCAAAAAATATGCTTCTGAATACGTGGAAGAAATCGACGAATTACGAAAAAACAAACAAAACATATGGAAATTAATGGCCTTTTTAAATAAAAACGAAACCATTTCTTATGCCGCACCTTTTTCATGGTCATTAAATCCAGATGATAAACAATCAAATATTTTGCGTTGTTTTGTTAATTCCCCTCAACTCAGTTTATTAGATATCAGTTGTTATTTTGACGACGGTCAAAAAGTAGAATATAAAAAAAGTGTGCGTACTCATTATTTTCAATATCTCCGGGAATTATTTAAAAGTGTTTTTGGTGAAAATCACGGATATAAGGTTCACGATATCTATGATATCGAAGTGGAAATCATTCATTTTATGATTTGTGAAAAATTCAAAAATGATCCCAATAATTATAATCGTGTAACCACAAAAGAATCTGAAGATAAATATGATTTCAATTGGAAAGAATTTGCCAAAGAATTGGGATTCGACCAAACTCCGCGTTTTTTTATTACCGGAAATGTAAATTATCTTGATTGCGCTTCCAAAAATCTATTGGAAAACTGGGACAATGAAAAATGGCGTACTTATTACGTCTACATTTACATTCGTCAATTAACACGATGGAATAAATCAGATTATAAATTATATTACGATTTCTTTGGACATTTTTTGAGAGGTCAAGAAGCCGATTTAGAACGCAATTTACGTCCTATTTTCGCCTTATGTTATTCTTTTAATACCTTTTTAACGAATGAATACGTATCTCGTTATGAAAATAAAGAAAATATTCAATATGTCAAAATATTAGCAGAAGATTTAAAAACTGTTTTTACACGCATTATTCATCGTAATAAATGGTTACAACCCATTACCAAAGAGCATGCCTTGAAAAAACTTCGTTATTTTAAGTTTATTATTGGTTCCCCGAAACTTTTGAGGGAAGACCCTCTCTTGGAATATTCGTCCAATGATGCATGGGGTAATTTAGTGAAAATTTCTTCTTGGCGATTTCGAAAAGCGGTTCATTTAGAAGGAAAAGAAGCGGTTGATATTCCTGTGATTGATTGGGCAATGAATCCGCCCAAATTAATTGGTACACAAGCCTATGTAGTAAATGCCAGTTATACGCCTAATAAAAACAGTATTTATATTCCTTTAGGATACATTCAACCTCCTTTCATTGATTTGCAAGAAAGAGGGATTGAATATAATTTAGCACATATTGGGAATACTTTAGCCCACGAAATGTCTCATTCGTTAGATGATTGGGGAAGTAAATATGACTTTAACGGTAAATTAAATGATTGGTGGACGAAAAAGGATAAAAAGATATTTAAGCGAATTCAGGATGATATTATTAAACAATACGAAGTCTTTGCTTTAAGAGATGGAATTCATATGGATGCTTCTCTAAGTATCGGCGAAAATATGGCAGATATATCTGCTTTAGGTATTTGTATGGAATATTTACAAGATTTTCAAAATAAGAATGAAGATATTTTCAATATTCGTGAATTATCTTTCAAGGCTTTTTTTGTTTATTTTGCCGTTCAACAAAAACAGAAAATTAGTAAACGCGCCATCACCGCTCAATTAAATACCAATCCACATCCTTTAGACAAATATCGTACGAATGTACCACTTTCCAGAAGTTCTACCTTTAGACATTTTTACAACGTTAAAAAGGGGGATGGAATGTGGTGGCATACAATGAATAAAGTATGGTTGACTTAATTCTTTTAGGATTCTTTAGGATTTTTCCAGAGTTTTTAGCAAAAACTTTAGTCATTTCTTCTATTTTTAAATATTTATTTTTCTTATAAATATTTATTTCCCTTCTTTTTTCTTCTTTTTTATTTCCTTCTTTTTAATTTTTTTTTATCATTGTATATTATATAAAATGGCATCCCGTAGAATGAAACGTACCGCTGCAATTCGTCGTAAATTAAAAACCATGAAGAGGAAAGTCGTCAAGGCTGCTTCTCGTGCTGCTTCCAAGGCTGCTCACAAAGCCGCCTCTGCCAGTAAAATGGCCTCTGCTGCTGCTCACAAAGCCGCTTCTGCCACCAAAACCGCTTCTGCATCCAAAGCCGCCGCTGCTGGACGCATGGCATCTGCTGCTGCCTCCAAGGCTGCTGCCGCCAGTAAAATGGCTTCCGCTGCTGCCTCCAAGGCTGCTTCCCTTGCTTAATAGGGGGACGGAAGTCCCCCCTTCCCTACGGGATACCCCCTCCTTGCTTTTTATCTAATTAACTCGGTGCGGGCTATACAACAATCTCTAAAATAATATTATGCTTCGCTAAGCAAAGCATAATATTATTTTCTTTTTCTTTGTAGAAACTTGCGCTAAGTTAGTTATCATATATTGCAAGGAGGGGGTATCCCGTAGGGAAGGGGGGATGTACATCCCCCTACCCCCTACCCCCCTACTCTACAGTCAAATCCACCACTTTTTCTTCCAACTCACTCAATTGTTTCTGTGTCGTTTCCAAAATCTTCATTTCCACAATCGCCTCAAATAATTTCAACCCCTTCACGTAATCTTCTTCACAATGAACATATAATTCCATGATGAGTCGCCTTGTTTTTTCCGTAAGTTTATTTAATCCTTCTTCGGTTAATTCCGGATTGATTCTTACTTTTTTCTCTCCCGAATAAGGATCCACGACAAAATGAAAAATTTGAAAAACAATCGATAATAAAACATTTTGATTTTCATTGGTATTCAAAATCATTTCTTTAATATTCATCGCATATTGATAAAAGAGAGAAGCCGATCCTTTTTTCAAGGAACCCCGATAACTTTTTTTAAAAGGGGCGTCCGTCCCTTGACACCCCTTCTCTCTTCCATGCAAATTTAATTTGATATCACTAAATTTTGTGATTTCTGGAGGCATTACTTTATTCCCAGTAAAGGCAGTATAAAAAACTTTTAAATCGTTTTTATATTGAGAAGCAGTTTCGGGTTTCATACCCACAAATTTTCCGGTAGCGTAATCATATTTATCGTAATACAATTCTTGCAATTCTTTGATTCCGGGTTCATCGATGAGAGAATTCATATCCGAATTCATTGAACAAAAATCCGGATTTACTTGAATGTCTCCTGAATCATCTATTTTTTGATAATCTTGACCTCTTTTTACACCTTCGGCTATTTCAATAGCCTGGTAACCGTTACTTTTGTGACTGATTAACCGCCGATTAGTCGGCGGTTTAATTGTCCAAAAGCGCAAAGCATCAATACGATTATCACATAAATTCCATTTCATCTTGGTTTTCACACTGGTAGGTATTTGATGTTTATCGTATATACTTTTACGAGCCGTCTTCCCTGTTGCCTGGTCTTTATATAAATAGACTGGATTGATGGTCATTAAAATGGCTGAAAAAATATGCGCAATTTTCACGTAAAATTTGGCAATTCCAATACAAACCCGTTTCTTTTTAATACTTTTTTGTTTATCTTGAGAGACATCTAAATCGTTGAACTGGTCTTTATTCAAGAAATAAACTTTTTTTTTGGTCATATCATTGACTTCTTCTCCATTTTTCACTCTTTGTTCTAAATATAAAACTTCTTGATGATTAAAATAACGGTCAATAATATCGGAGGTCAGAACCACTAATTTTTCACAATATTCTTTTTCCGATAATTTCCTCAAACTCTGAAAATCAGCGGTTAGAATATACTTGGAAGCAATATAATCAATGGCGTCATCGAATTTATGAAAGGATTGATTTGTCGACGTGTTTTTTTGTGTCGAAGTAAAATTTCCCATCGTATTTTATACTATATACTATATTATTTAAATATTATATTTAGTAGGGGGACGTACGTCCCCCCTACGACCCCCTCCTTGCTGTTTTTGATTATTGTATTGGCGTGCGAGTATTTACAAAGAAAATGACAATGATATTGTGCTTTGCAAAATATGATTGTAGAAATTGTTGTAGAGCCCGCACCGAGTTATCTAAAAATTAACAATAGAAACAGCAAGGAGGGGGTCGTAGGGGGGACGTACGTCCCCCTACTTATAAAATTGAATTGCATATATATTTTCTTTCCTAATAACATTCACTTATGTTATTAGAAAATTTTCAGGAAGAACTCGGTTCCCTCAAATTAAATCCAATTTCTTTATCTTACAAAAAAACAAAAAAGAATAAAAATAACTTTGTCGACAAAACAAAGTTATGGACCATTTTCGATAGTGAAATTACTTTGGATGGGCAAGGACAAGGACAAGGAGAAGAACAAAAAGATCCTTTAGAATGTATTTATCGTTCTTGCGGGAATCGTGAAATGTGTGAAACCTGCCAATCAAGTCTTGCTTTTTCCGATGAAGGATTTCTTACTTGTACCAATCGTAAATGTGGCATCATTTATAAAGATTTAGTCGACCATTCAGCAGAATGGCGGTTTTACGGAGCGGATGACAATCAACACGGTGACCCAACACGTTGTGGTATCCCGATTAATCCGCTTTTAGAAGAATCTTCCTATGGTTGTAAAGTTTTATATAGTGGAGGAATGTCTTATGAAATGCGAAAAATACGTCGTTATACAGAATGGCAGACGATGCCTTATAAAGAAAAATCGCAATACGATGATTTTCAAGTAATCACCAATATGGCCCAAAATGCAGGAATTCCTAAAATGATTATTGACGACGCCATTTACTATCATAAAAAAATATCGGAATACGAAGTCAATTTTCGCGGTACTAATCGAGACGGAATTTTAGCCGCATCCATTTATATTTCGTGTCGTATCAATAATTTTCCAAGAACTGCAAAAGAAATTGCCAGTATCTTTCGTCTAGATGTTACGAGTGCAACCAAAGGGTGTAAAAATGCATTGGCCATTATTAATAATTTGGAAAAGGATGTCATTAATAAAGATAAAACCAGTTTTTGTAGAACCAAACCAGAAGATTTCATTGAGCGTTTCTGTAGTAAATTAAATATCAATGGAGAACTCACGAAAGTATGTCAATTTATTGCAATGAAAATCGAAAAAGAGAATCTAATGCCGGAAAATACACCTCATTCTATTGCCTCTGGAATTATCTATTTTATTTGCCAAGTCTTTCATTTAAACGTGAATAAAAAAGATATTAAAAATGTCAGTGAAATCAGTGAAGTCACGATTAATAAATGTTTTAAAAAATTGGAAAAAAAAACGACGGAATTGATTCCCGTCGTTATTTTGAAAAAATACGGCATTACTTCGTAGAATGTAGAAATTATGATTCTTACAACATTTTGTATCCAAATAATAAAAAATCCTTTTCATAATAACTATTGATTGAATGAATAGAATCTTCATTCAAATAATCATAATAATTTATTTTTTCTTTATTTTCTTTATTTACTTTATTTTCATTCAAATGTTCTTTAAAATCAATATATCCTAAGTTATGCATATCTTTATCTAATTGCTCCATCTTCAAAATGGTAATATTTTTGATTAATTCGTCATTCTCATCTACTAAATATTTATATTGTGGACTATTATGATTATCAAATAAAACAATATTTGTAACAATATATTGCCGAACACTTTTCGTTACGTCTTCTTTGGGAGTATTTATATTGATCAGGTTAAAAAAAAATAAATCACTCACTAATCGTTCGTATGGATTACGAACAATTGTTAGTATTTTTATATCTGGAGTAAAATTTACTTTAAAAGAATCATTATCTTTAACAATATCTAAATAAGTTTGATGTTGGAAACTAATATTATTTGATGTAGTTCCTGATGGAACTACTTTTCCTGAATAATATAAAGAATCTTGATTTAAATCTATCTTATATTTATTGGAAAAATATTTTTCAACACTTGTACCACCTGTTTTTGGAATATGTATAAATAATAAATTTAAATTTATTTCTGGTTTATAAAAATAAGGCATTTACTATTATATTTACTATTTACTATTATTTTTATATTTTTTATTCAACGAATTTTTATTTATTTTTTTATTTTTATTTATTTTTTTATTTATTTTTTTATTTTTATTTTTTTCTTGATTTTACTGATAAAAAGATACTGTAATCATATAATTGCGAATTTATGTTTTTCAAATCTTCTAAATCCGAGGATGGATGAGAATCATTCATTTTTTCGTTTTCTTTTTCATTCTCATTTTTAGAAGAAGGGATGACAATAAAATCCTTTGTCTCTCCTTGCTCTTTATTGTCTTTTTTTGTATCTACATTGAATTCAAATCCAATGTATGATTCTTCATATAAACGTCCTTCTTTTCCACACTGGTCTTCATTTTCACGAGCATGTTTGGCAAAAGAATATCGAATCAAATCTACTTTATTTCCAAATAATTTACATAATCCAAAACCAGTTCCCAATTCATCTTGACGAAAAGATAAATACTTTTTATATGACGGTGATTCCATAAATTTTTCATTGATTGAATTGTTTAAACTCGTAAAATGAATATAATGTTTGCAATGATAACATAATGGAGGTGGATCATTTGGTCCAGTTAATATAATTGATTGTTTTTTCTTTAGAAAGTCTGGTAGGTCTTCTTCTTCTCCAAACACCTGTACAGATGTAGCAAATAAAGCATGTGCTTTTTTGATACCTTTACGTAAAACAAATGTTTGAAAAGAACTCACTTGAAGAACAATGAAAACAAAGATAGGAACAAAGACAAAAGCGATTTTACTGTACATTTTCAAATAGGAGGATTAATATATCTAATTCTTAAAATCAAAAAAATAATTTCAATTTTTTCTAGAAAATATAAGTTCCATAACAAAAAATAATTTATTCCGTTTAATTAATACAAAAATAATCATCCTTGGATTTATGTGTGAATATCAAAACCATATAGAAAAAATATCTCCAAAAAAAATACCTAAAAAAATATTTATCGTCCCTTATCGAAACCGTATCCAACATAAATTCTTTTTTAGCAAATATATGACTTTTTTATTAGAAGACCAAAAAGAAGATTATGAAATCTATTTCTCGCATCAACATGACGAGAGAAATTTTAATCGTGGTGCGACGCGAAATATCGGTTTTTTAGCAGTGAAAGCGAAATATCCAGACCACTACCAAGATATGAATTTTATTTTCAATGATGTAGATACGATTCCTTTTAACAAGATATTCAATTATGAGACGATACATGGTAGTGTGAAACATTATTATGGATATACCCATGCACTTGGAGGAATTGTTGTAATGAAAGGAGCGGATTTTGAGAAAATCAATGGATATCCTTGTTTTTGGGGCTGGGGAATGGAAGATAATTGTTTGCAAAAACGATGTTTGGAAGCGGGTTTTGAAATTGACCGTGCAGACTTTCATCCGATAGGAAGTCCAGAAATGTTACAATTGTTTGACGGGGTGGCTAGAATCATAAGTAAAAGAGACCCTTTTCGTATGAAAAATGACAATGGAATTGATGGATTGAAAACCATCCGAAATTTGAAATATACGGTTGATGCCTTTTCCTTAAACACCAATGATAATATTTATGTCGTGGAAAATCCCAACATTTTTTATGTGAATATTTCGCAGTTCTTTACGTATCATGCGTTTGAAAGAGACCAGTATTATAATTATGATTTACGTGAATCCGCCAAAAAAATTATTCATTTAGATGAATCACGTCGAAATTATCATTCAGTGAATACGACTGATGATTGGAAACATATTCCTAGTCGTGATAGTCTTGTAAGACCTATATCACAACAAAAACTACAACAACCACCTTATCCGCAACAAAACCCTTACGCAAAACAACCTCAACCGCAACAACAACACTACTCGAGAAATGTCCATCCTTATTCCCCACAATATGCACGGGTAAACAATATTCCGCCGAGGGCAACAAAATCTGCCAATGTTCAACTAGGGGGGACAAGAAGATTTTAGTACGTATATAAACCGATGAAGATTTGAAATGGTACACGCCTCTTTAGAGGCGTCTTCATTCAATTCTCCCTTCGGGATCGGTAACATTTACCCTTAAATTTATAATGGGACAATTTATTTGTCCCATTATAAATCTTCAAGGGTGTAAATATAAAAACTTATAATAATAAATTATATAATTTAATTATATAAATAGAATAATGGCATTTATCTATAAAAATGTGCTTTCTAATGAAGAATTAGATTATATAAAAAATCATCCTGAAGTTCTTTTAGCAAAGTCTTCATTGGATTCTCAATCATCAGGAATGGTCTATTTTTCAGTACCTATAACTAATTTAATTCATACTACTTTACAAACACAATTTGGATTACATTTTTCTGTAGATTCGCAAATACCTATGAGATGGATTAAGGGAGATATAGCACCACATGTGGACATTGGTTCATCAAACTTTAAAAATACATATTTACTATATATCAATGATTCGCCTGGTGAACTTATCGTAGATTCACAATCCTATCCTATTCAATCCAATACTGGAGTTGTGTTTAATGAAGGACTTTCACATGAAACACTATATACAGAAAATGTTCCTCGTTTATTACTTGGCCCAATGAATGAATTTGCACAACCGGTAGGGGCTTCAGTAACATTTTATTATCCAAGTGAAAGTGACGCATTGGCTAATACGAATATTCTTGCTCAATATGGTAACTATACTATATTTTCTGTAGGTGGATATACAACTTGGAGACTTGCTTCTAATAGTACTGGTTCATCTCCACAAAATGTAGTATATTATAATGGTGATACTTTAGTGGGTGATGGTAATTATTATTTATATCCCTCTGCTCCATGCTTCTTAGAAGGTTCTACAATCCTCTGTGAAGTAGACGGTGTTGAAAAATATGTTCCTGTCGAAGAACTCAAGAATGGAACGCTTGTCAAAACCAGTTTGAATGGATATAAACCAGTTGTCTTAATTGGAAAAGGAACCATTGAAAATCCTGGAGATAATGAACGAACTGAAAATCGTCTCTATAAATGTTCTACTTCCAAGTATCCTGAACTCAAACATGATTTATATATTACTGGTTGCCACTCTATTCTAGAGTTTCCTATAACAGAAAAACAGAAAGAAGACACTATTAAACACCTTGGTGAATTGTTTATTACCGATAATAAATATAGACTGATAGCATGTGTGGATGAACGTGCTGAACCTTGGAATTCTAAAGGCATATATACAATTTGGCATTTTGCTCTTGAAAATAATAACGAATCAATGAATTATGGTGTCTATGCTAATGGAGGATTATTAGTTGAAACCTGTAGCATTCGTTTTTTGAAAAAAAAATCAAATATGCATTTATACCTTTGAAGAATTCACAAGTTACGAAATTCGCACCTTTAGGGTGGATTCATTCTTAAAGTATCACTGGTTTACAATTTTATAGAGCGATTAAAAGGCAAATTAAAATTGTAAATCAGTATAAATATTGATATCAAACATATATATACTTTTATTAAAAATGAAAGTGGAATACATAAATGTATTCACTATAATTGTTTTGGCGTTGGCTTTTTTTCAAAGGTATTTTTTCTTGGGCTTCTCCCCATAAAGGAATACATACCGATTCATAGATTTCTTGGTTGATATTTAATGCATAGATTCCACCGGGTTGCAAATGTTCATACGTTTTTTGAAAAAGTGGTTTGTAAAAGTTCTCATTCATCTGGATTTTGAATGAATTCTTCTTCTTTTTTTTCTCTTTCTCTTTGTCTTTCTCTTTGTCTTTTTCTTTGTCTTTTTCTTTGTCTTTTTCTTTGTCTTTTTCTTCGTCTTTTTCTTCCTTTTTCTCTCCATTGAAAATTTCAGGTTGATGAGAATACATTTCCAAATCGTAATAAGGCGGCGAAGTAAAAACCATATCATATTTCAAAGTAGAATAATCAATTTTTAATGCGTCTTCGAAGTAAAGTTGAATGTTCGTTTTGGTGCCCTGACTTTTCAAGAATTCCGTCATTTTTTGATAAGGTTCCATCAAATTTTCATTAGAATCAATCCCAATATAATTGGCAACGTTCAATACCGATGCAGCAATCAATCGCCCGCCCCATCCACAAGTGAAATCGAGTACGGACGTCGGTTTGAACCTCACATAGAGTTCCATTGCCATTAAAGGACGAAAAATATTAATGGCACTAATACAAATATTATATACTTCTTTATAGACTTTGTATTCATTTTTCGTTTTGTTTTTATTTTTCACGTCTTGGTAGTATTTCAACATAGTTTGGATGAATTTTTTTTGTTTCAAGGAATTTTCCGGGTCCTCACATTTCATATTTGCTAAAAAATCGTAATAACTAAGCCCATATTTTCCTTGCGTATTCAGCCGTTCTTGAAAGGTAAAAAAATCGACCACATCATTCCCAATACGACATCGGGGGGATTCATTTTGCGCATTTACGCCAATGTTTTTTAAAAGTTGATATTCTTGTTTTGCGTCTTCCAAAGAAATCGGTTTTATTTTTTCGCTTATTTCCGACTTTTCCAGGTCCGTATATTTTTCTTGCAACATTTAAATATAATTGAATGGAGAGAAAAAAACTGTTTTCTCTCTTTATTGATTTTTCAAAATATAAATCATCCTTTTAAAATTTAAATACAACTTTAAAAATATAAATAAAAAGAAAACAATGACAACCTCTTTAAAATCGATTCAAGATATCCAACATCTTTTTTATATTAATTTGGACCGTCGGCCTGACCGTAAACAACACGTCGAAGAACAATTGAATAAAATCCAGATTCGACCTGAATCAGTACAAAGGTTCGCAGCCATTCAAACAGCGAAGGGAAATGGTGCCATTGGTTGTACAATGAGTCATTTACGTTGTCTTCAAATAGCGAAAGAGGCGGGTTGGGACCATGTGTGTATTGTGGAAGATGACATTGAATTTTTAGACCCCGAATTATTTGTCAAACAAATGAATCGATTTCTAGAGAATCATCCTGTATGGGATATGGTTTTACTAGGAGGAAATAATGTCCCGCCTTATCAAAAAATCGATACAACTTGCGTTCGGGTTGGCTCTTGTCAGACAACCACTGGTTATCTAATCAAGAATCATTATTTTGATACCTTGATTCAAAATATTAAGGAAGGATTGGGTTTCCTTCTTCGAAGTCCAGATAAACATGTTTTGTATGCCATTGATAAATATTGGTTTGAACTTCAACGTAAAGACCATTGGTATTTAATTATTCCTTTGACAGTTGTCCAACGAGCGGATTATAGTGACATTGAAAAAAGGCCGACAAATTATCAACGGGTCATGACCGATCTTGATAAACTTTACCTTAGGTAGGGGGGTAGGGGGACGTACGTCCCCCCTACGACCCCCTCCTTGTAAAGGGCGAAGATTTTTTTGGCGCGCGAGTTTCTACAAAGAAAAATAAAATAATATGGTGCTTTGCAAAATATTATTTTAGAGATTGTTGTCGAACCCGCGCCGAGTTAATAATAAAATTCATCCCCGAAGGGCAGCCGGAGGGGTCATAGGGGAACCCGCCGGGTTCCCTTATCCGGTAAAAAAGTTGTCCGTCTGCAATTTCATGATATGTTCCTTGAAAAAAGGATGTAAATGGAATCCAATCGCATAATCTTCCAAATATTCCGCTTCAATCTTCTCTCGTTGTTTGATCAAGTTTTGGATGGCCTCATAAGAGAGAAAATAAAAACGACCACTACAATATTTGGTTGCATAAACGGGTAAATATTCGGGTAATTCAGGATGAATTTTATAATATTTCGACAAATACGCTTGGGGTACATCAACGATATGTCCACCATAATGCGTCTTGGACCCTTTTGCGTTTGAATTTGGTTTTGAAAGCAAACCCATTAAAATATCCAAAAATTTTGGTTGAACCAGTTCTTGGTCATCATCCGTTTTAAAAATATATTTGAATTCAAAGGTTTTAAAAACCGCATGATAAGCAGCGATTACCTTTTTGGGAAGAGAATTATAGTCATCCAGCGTTTTTACAATGAGTTTTCTCTCCTTTTCATCAAAATGAAACTCATTTTCTAAATTGGGATCTCCTAAGACATGATAATATTTGATTTGTTCGGGTATGGATTTTAACCAAGTATCACGTTGTTGGTCGGCTTTATCACTGTATCGATAACAATTCATGATTAAAAGAATGAAATCTTGGTTTTCTTTTTTTTCGGATTCTTGCATTTTATATGTATTTAAATATAGTATACAAACTTTATATAAATATAAATTTATTATTTATATTTATGATATGATTATGATTATGAACGTAAAAAAATTTAACTTAACTCCAAATGTTTTTGGGGAATTTCTCAAACTGTTTTGAACTTTTGTTTGTTCTTTCCAAGCATTAGCGCCCAAATGGAACGAGAGTTGTACTTTTTAAAAGTATATCATGGTAAAGAGTTCCTGTAAATGCTTCAATACTCATAGTTTAAGAGATGATGATGAATATTACTGACCAGATAACTTCAAAAGTTAAACTATGAAATTGATCTAATGAATCATTAGTAATTACATTTACATCTTTGGCATATCATGCATATGGTGGGTTATAAGAGTTGTAGTTCCTAAAACAATACCCCAGTCAACCGTTCCTCTAAAGGCTCCAATACTGTAAGGATACTCATAGTTCAAGACATAATGATAAATATTAGTCAACTTTCCTTCCCACATAACTTCAGAAGTCAAACCGTGACATTCATCTAATTGATCATTGCTAATATAATTACCATCTTTGTCATTTGGACCATAAATACCAAATCCATCCAAGGCATAACCAAGTAATGGAGAACCTTTATAATGAGGTTCAGGATCGTGTTTTAAACGTTCTTCATCATTTTTTTCGGTTTCATTAAGAAGACATTTCCAAGAATAAGCGTGTAAATGATATTGTTCGGCAAAAGGATGTCCAAAACATTCATCCATGGGCAAGATAGAAATTGGATTATACCAACCGTCATAAGTAGCGGCAATCTCTACATGCCAAACTGTTCCGGTCAGCGTAACTCCAGTAATTAGGTAATCAATTGGTTGTGGTATCTTATTGTATTTTGGATTTTTAGGAATTTTGAGATCAAGAACATATGGACTGATTCCAATTGCAGCTGCACTACTATACGCTTGTCCTGTTTTTGGATTGATTCCTCCGGGAGCAGACGAATACCATGGATAAGCTGTAGTTCCTTCTTGTACAGGAAAGATTCCCATCTGTGTGTTTGGTATACCATTACCCCTACAATAGCGAAAATTATTATCTTCTGTGATAGAAAAAATACTTCCTTTCGGGTCATAATAGGTGGCAGATACGTTTCCATCAACATAAGGAATCTCTGATACATTAATCGTATTTGTTTCTTTATCAAGCCAAGGTGTATCAGTTATTTTTAGAGGTGATGTTACTCCTGCAGCCTTCCAAAAAGGTCCCAAGAAGATACCATTTTTTTGAGGAATAAACGGATCAAGATCTGGGGGAGAATTTTTCAATATAATTTGATTTTCTGTACTAGTGGTTAATACAATTGTATTTGTAGTTGTGTCATAATTTGATGTATCGCAATTGCAACTTGCATCATGATTAGGCAATAGATGTAATGCTTCAAATGCTGATTTAAATGCGTTTTTTGTTGCTAACTCACTAGCAATACTATTTGAAAGAAATATCGTATCATCTACATTATTACCCGTTGCTGTTGCCGTTGATGTTGATGTTGATGTTACTGTTGAAAAAGGAAAAAGTTTTTCCTTCACGAATGCTTCTACTTTTGCTTCACTTTTTGTTTTAAAAGCCATTTTATAATATAATATAATATAATATAATATAAATAAACTTTAATTTATCGTTATTTTATGCCAACACTCGGTCGGAAATAAATCCTTTGTATCGATATGGCTATTTTTCGGTCCAAACCAGACCGAAGGATAACAAACGATTCGCTCAGGACATTGATTTAAATACGCCCCCCACCAACTAAACGTACTATTGGCAATGATATTATATTTACAACAACTCATTAATAACATTTGTTCCCAGTCATTCCAATCATTGGTGCATCGAATAAATTCGATAAAAGAATAGATTTTTTTCAGTTTTTGTATCATTGGATTCACCTCTTCGACATCTTTTTCTTCGCAAAAATATAAAACATACAGAACCGGCTGGAATGGGTGAATCTTTTTATCTTTTTTCGTTCCTTTTTTTACATTTACATTTTTTTCAGATTGAATATTTTCTATGATAAAACCAATACTTTTTTCATAATAGTCATAGGATAAGATATTATGATGATCCTGTAAATTCTTATAATCCCCGATACGAAAATGCATACTTATGGTATTTTCTAAGTTTGGTAATCCGTGTTTCAATGATTTTGCTCTTATTTCTTGTTTGAATGCATTAAACCGCACCATTTCATAGATTTCATCCCAGAAGGGTTCAAAGTATTTGGGGCTTTGAAAATATCCAAATAATAAAGTAAGGGAATCATTTTGATTCAAAGAAGGAAAAAGAACTGGTAAGGATTCATACAAAAAGCCGGTCTCTCGAATGACTCTTTGTTCCTTAGGGGAGCAGTCATGAAAAGTATATTTTTTAAGGGATTGTAATAGATTGTCCCAATAAGTTTCTCGATGAGTAATGCCATAAGAGGTGGAACTATAAATAAACCCAAATTTTTGTCTTTGTTCCAACGCATAAGCAATGGTTGTAAAAATCTGGAAAAGTTGATTGCCTAATCCACCCATAATTTGACAAGTAATCATTTTATTATTGATTGTTTATTATTTATGAATTCATTCGATTAACTTTATATAATAATATATTATATATTATATATTATATATTATATAATATTATGATTTATATTGGAATCGTTGGTAATTGTCAAATGGTATCGATTTGTTTTTTTTTACAAAAATTATTAGAAAATAAAGAATATGATATTCGATGGATTTCTTACAGCGACGTATTTAATATTCATTTGACGGATTGGAGTGATAAATGTAAAAATAAAATTTTAAATGTTCAGGAAGGGGTTGAATTTATTAAAAAATGTGATTATATTTTATATCAAAAAATAAGAAAAGAGACATCTCCTTATTTCAATACTGAAAATTTAGAAAATTATAAAAAACCAACTGCAAAAATATTTTCGATTAGTAAAATTTTCATTCCTTTCGAAAATTATCAGGAGTCGATTCTAAAATTTAAAGAAGTAGATGAAAACGAAAATAATAATATTAAAGTCTCAAAAATTGTTGAAAATATTAAAAATATAAATAGTATTTTAATTAATAAATATCATCCGACTACTTTTTTATTTTTGGAAATTATCAAACATATATGCAGACATATTGATATAAATTTCTTTTCGCCTAATGTATATCATAATCTTATAAGACATAACAATATAATGGGATTACCTAGTTGAGAATGATATCAGTTTGGACATTCACATATTTTATCTGCATATACACCGATGAACATTTGAAATGGAATCTGATTTATCGGTAACGGTTGCCCTTTCACATCTTGTAGGACGTCTTCCCTTCGGGAGGCGTCCCATTATAAATGTTCAAGGGTGTAAATGTTTGAAAATTTCAAGTGAGTGGCAAAGGTCTAATTCTTGATAAGATAGAACAATATATTTTATATATTATACTATAAAATATATGTTATCATTTACATTGTTATCCATTCTTTTATTTTTTTTTATTGTTTTCTATTATTTATACGGAGAAAGATTTATTGTGAAAGAACACAAAGTGGAAGCACTTTCTGTAAAACTAGACCGTTACAAATTAAATCAACCTTTTTATGATTATCGATTGATTTATCCTCAATTAGGTTGGATTCATAATCAAAATCATAAAAATATTCATACTGAAATGAAACAATTACTAGATACACACTGGATGGAATGGCCAGAAAAAGAATTATATAATCATAATAATTTAGATGGTTCTTGGACAATTATTCCATTATATGGTTTTGGTATATGGTGCAAACAATTTATGAATATTTTACCGTCTCTTTATGATTTTTTGAAAAAAATGAAAGGATTAAAAGTAGCGGTTATTTCCAAATTAAAACCATTCAGTAAATTAAATCCTCATCAAGGTTGGGGATTTCATTCGAATAAGGTATTAAGATGTCATTATGGAATTGTTTTACCATACAAACGAACCGATTCTTATATTTGTGTAATGGAAGATTTTGACTCCGTAGATAAATCGATTCAGTATCATAAACAAAATGATTGGATTGTTTTTGATGATTCTAAAGTGCATTATGCTGTAAATGATAGTAATGAAGAACGTATTGTATTAATTGTAGATTTAGAAAGACCAAGTTTAGTTGAAAAGGGAAATGCTCAAAATAATTCTACTGAAGAATTACTGGAATTTGTGAGTGAATTAAAGAATTGTAATTTAGGGAAAGATGAAGAAATACCGGAAGAATATATTGAATTATGTAACAATTTGTGATTTTTCAGTAAAAGTTTTATGTTTTACACTTCTCAAGTGTTCTGTACGCCCTCCACATCGAACGGTAGAACCACATTCGCATGCAAATGTTTCTTTTTGATTGGCTAATATTTTTTCCTTGTTTTTTTGATACCATTCGTCTTTGTAACTTTTGATTTTTTCTTTGTTTTCTTCCGCGTAAATTTTGGTTTGTTCCAATATCTTACTTTTATTTTCTTCATAGTATTCTTTGCATTGTTTCTTGATTTCTTCTTTATGGATTTCGTTGTATTTATTCCTACTTTCTTTACTTTTAACGATATTTTTCTCTTGTTTTGGTTTTTCCAGGGTTTTCTCCATATCTTTTTCAAAATTTCCTTCCTCTTTCTTCACGATTCCTTGATTTTCATACAAAAGATGTTTTTTTGAATGAAAATGTCGATGTTGGTTTCCAAACGTATATTCACTTCCACAAGGACAATAAATGATTTGACACTTCTTTTCTTTCAAATCCGTTTGATGAATTTCTCTCCATTTTTTTTGTGCAGCAGCAATTTCTTCTTTCTTTTCTTCACGATAAATCTTTTGATTTGCCAAGATTTGTTCTTTGTTTTTCTCGTTGTATTCCTTCAAATAATCCTTGATTTTCTCTTGATTATTAGCAGCATATTCTTTCTGATATTTCAGTTTTTCCTCTTTATTCTCTTCGTAGTTTTCTTTTGCCTTTTCCAAGATTTTCTCCTTGTTTTTCTCATACCATTCTTTTTGTTGGTCTTTGATTTTCCCAACATGTGATTGAATATATTGTTTTATTTTGTCGCAATTGATCTTACGATAAACCTTGGCTTTTTCTGCGATTTCTTCTTTATGCAGAATTCGATAGATTTTTTGATATTCTTTACTTGATTTACGATTTGGCATTAAAACGTTTAATGAAGAAGAAAGTAATTGAATCCAGTAAGCCTCTCTTTCCCTCGCTTCATTCACATTGTTACAAGGAAATTGTTCAATCCCCACCATTTCCCAATTTTCCCAACCACCATTCGCTCGAATATTTTGGTATATTTTATAATGATATCCTTTCTGATTTGGATTGATACAAGAATTTTTATGTAGTCGATAACGTTGACTAAAAGACGTAGTATGACCAATGTAAGTATCCGTAATTTTCTCATCTTTACATTTAATTTCGTATATGACGGTATTTAGGTAATCTGCTAAAGTATTAAACCCCATTTTATAATATGATGAGAGTTTTTTAAATTATTTTTCAAACGAATATTAAAATTCTTCTGAAAATTCGAATACGTCTTTATTTTTATCTTTATTGGCCAGACCATATTGCGAATTCTGACGCTCGAAAAAATTCGTTTTCCCCTCCAAACTAATGAGTTCCATGAAATCAAATGGATTACTGGCATTATAAATTTTATCGTATCCCAATTGCAAAGATAATCGGTCCGCCATAAATTGAATATATTGACTCATTAAACCGGAATTCATTCCAATTAAACGACAAGGAAGTGCATCACAAATAAATTCTGTTTCAATTTCAACTGCTTCTTTGATAATATCGTAAATACGCGACTTATTGATTTTCTTTTGTAATTTGGAATATAATAAAATAGCAAATTCGGTATGAAGTGCCTCGTCCCTCGAAATCAATTCATTTGAAAAAGTAAGCCCAGGCATAAGTCCGCGTTTTTTCAACCAAAAAATACTACAAAATGCACCGGAGAAGAAAATACCTTCGATACATGCAAATGCAACGAGACGAGTAGCAAAACTACTTCGATTATCATTAATCCATTTTTGTGCCCAATCTGCCTTCTTTTTAATACAAGGATAATTATCAATGGCACTGAAAAAACGCTGTTTATCTTCATTGTTTTTAATATAAGTTTCAATGAGTAAACTATATGTATGAGAATGTATGTTTTCCATTGCAATTTGGAAACCATAAAATGCTCTTGCTTCAGATATTTGTACATCTGACATAAAACGAACCGCCAAATTCTCCAAGACAATTCCATCACTCGCTGCAAAAAATGCTAAAATCATTGATATAAAATATTTTTCCTGGTCATTTAAGGTTTGCCAATCCGCAATATCTTTGGTTAAATCTATTTCTTCTGCTCGCCAGAAACAATCGACCTGTTTTTTATACATTTGCCATATGTCTTCGTGTTGAATTGGGAACATTACAAACCGATTATGGTCTGGCGTTAATATTTGTTCATTATTATGTTTGGACATCCTAAATAATATATAGTAAAGATTTTATATTTGTTTAAAAAAACAATTAATCAATTGTTTAAGGGGAAATATCAAAAACAAGGAAAAAACGGAGAAAATATAATCATTTGTTATTATAAGACTCCTTAAAAAATGAAAATCGAAATGGAAATTATTGAAAAATCTGGTAGAAAAAATAAAAATGAACAAAATAAAAATGAAGAAAAATTAGACCAACAAAGAATTCAACTAGGAGAAAGTAGAGATGAATTCTTCCTCGGCAATACAACCGTAATAGAAAATGTCCCAATTGAAAACTTCAACGGTACAAGAATGATTCCTTATGGAAAAGAAACCTTATCATTGTCACAGCGAGATTTATATTTGATAAAAATAGAAAATGAAATTCGAAACCGGAAAGAATTATTGCTTGAGAAACGCAAACATTTAAAAAAAGTGAGAAATCAAAACGAGTTTTTAGAAGAAGTCATGGGTGATTATTCCAAATATTATAATTATATTACGGAACAAAAACATGATCAAATGCGTGCGTTGGATATGTTGAACAAATATATTCATGGACTTATTGAAAAAGAGAATTTGACTTCGGAAAATTTGAAAGATGCCAAGAAAGAACAAAAGAAGATTATTCATGAAATGAAAAAAATTAAAAAGGGTTTAGATTCTTTTATGGAAAAATAAAATATCATTTTGTAAAATAAAATATCATTTTGTAAAATAAAATATCATTTTATTTATATAAGTCTTTCTCGAATGACTCCGCAAAATTCAATGAATGATACTGGAAGTGTAAATTATATGACTCCCAATTCTGGTAAAAAGTCAGGTAGTTTTTTAGCAGATTTTAATCAAAGTTTAAAGAATTTGGAAAGCGTGGTGAATGACAATGAAAATAAAAGCGGGAAAATAAAACAAAACCAACAAAAAGTAATGAGTTATTTGAGCAATTTATCCAATCAATTAAAAGAATTAAGTCAACAATTACCTGAATTAAGAAATGTGATTGATAAACAAGATGCAGTCATTGCAAAACATCTAGAAACAATGAACGAGTTGAGTAAAGAATTGGATGCATCGAGAGAAGAAATCGTTGCATTAAATAAAGAAAAAGAATATTTGGAAAAAGAAATTGCTCAACAAAAACAATTATTGAATCAAATCAAAGAACAAAATGATCGACAATTCGCCGAAACCAGTAAAGAACTAGCCGATTTGAAACAAGAATACGCCAATCTTCAACAAAGTGGGAATTTAGATCGTGAAAAACAGGCAGAATTAGCGAGAGAAATTCAAGAAAAAATGAGAGAATTGGAGGAGGTACAAAAAGAAAATGAACAAATTTTATCGGAAAAGAAACGTGATTTAGAAGAATTAAGAAACCAACATACCAACGTATCTAGTGAATTGACAAGATTAATACAGGAAAACAATGAATTAAAAGAAGAAAATAAGGATTTGATTGATAATATTAAACAAGCAACCGTCATCATCAGTAGTGTCGTGAATAAATTAAGAGCGATTGCCAATGATCCAGATCTTTTAGAAGATTTTAATCCAAGTGAAATTACGGAATATATTCGATTGATTAGTAATGCATTACAAGGAACCAAATTTACTGGAGGTAAACTTGGAGGTAAACTTGGAGGTAAACTTGGAGGTAAACTTGGAGGTAAATATAAAAAAGGGAAAAAGGCAACGAAGAAGCATACCAAAAAAACAAAAAAAATGATTAAGAAAGGAGGTGCAAAATGTGGAATGATGCGAGGAGGATTTATTTATAAAACACATCGTCGTAAATCACATCGTTATAGCAGTCGCCGAAGAAGTATTTAACCACTATTATTTGTAATGATCTTGGATAACATTCCTTTTAACGTCGGATAATATTCATATTCTTTTACTCCTCTTGTACAAATTTCTCGATTCAAAATGGATTGGATCGACCGTCGTTGATTCCAAATTTCCCTTTGTTTGGAATAAACCTTTTTCCATGTACGTTGAACAATTCGTAACCAAAACGTTTTAATAATGGCAATACATTCGCCCCCTTTGGGCAAAATGATTCGCTCGATGATTTCGGGTTTGATGTATTGATATTTTTTTTCTGCATTGTTCCGAATAATGATTCGATAATTTGGAATGGGATGATAAAGACAATAATAGGGTGTTCTACTAATTCGAGTGCTATAATAATAATTTAATCGTTCGCACATATCTTGAACCAACTCAAAATCGTGATAAAATTCTTGAATCTGGATTTCATTTCTCATAAAATAATGATGATCAATCTCTGGACTACTTTGGCCTTCAATAAACCCGTGAATATTAGCATTGAATAATTCACAGATTCCCAATACATAAATGGATTGATTATTATTTATTATTTCTTCAGACATTTCATTTAGATAATATAAATAAATATTTATTAATTCTTATTTCAATTTTCACAAAGAAATATATTTTTAATTGTATCAATAATATATAGATTCAATGAATATCAAAGTCCCCAAATTTTTAACCAATAAATATGTTTTATATTTAGTCGTTTTCTTAAGTGTTACCAATATGTTTGGATATTTAGCAATGGCTAATATAAATGCCCTTATTTATTTTTTAATTATCGGTTTGGCAACGAGTGTTTTTACACAAAATATGTGTATTATTCTCCTTTCTGCCCTTATTTTATCCAACATTTTAATTGCTGGTCAAAGTTCGATGGAAGGATTTACTAGTAAAAAAGAGGGTAATACGAATATGAATGATACCGTAACAAAAGAAAAAGAAAAAGAAAATACTACTAGTACTCAAAGTACAAAGAAAAATTCAAGTCAGAATACACCAACAAGTAATGTAACAAAAATTGTAACTCCGATTAATCCAGATGAGGAAGTAAATGTGGATTCTAACTCTACAGAAAATGAAATCCTGAATAGTACTAGCGAAAACGTTACGGATGAACCATTTGAAGTCGGAATGGCAAATGGTAACAAACAAAACTATCGTGTAGACTACGCTTCTAGCATTCAAGACGCCTATCAACAAACCTTGGATACGGATGGAATCAAACGTTTAACTGAAGATACCCAGAAATTATTAAAACAACAACTTCAATTGGCGGATGCAATGAAAACGATTGCTCCATTAATCAATAATATTAAGCCATTGATTGAACAAAGCAAAGGACTGATGGATGGAGTCGGCGGTTTAGATGTGAAAAATTTAGGCACCCTGGCTTCTTCCGCAAAAAGTTTTATGCCTTCTACAAACTAATACTTCTTATCTTGTCTTTTGTATTATATTATACTTTTTTTAAAAGCATAATATAAGAGAGAATTGAATTATGAGAATAATGAAAAAATGCCCGCCAGGTGTTTTATGTATTGAAAATATGACCCTAGCCTTTCTTGTGCTTGCCTTATTTTTAATTTTATATTTTATTTACAGTATCATTAAAGCGCCTGTTTCTACCAATAATAATATCAAGTTGGATAATCATATTACTGAAAAAGTGGTTTTACCTCCTCTACCTCCGGTAAGAAGAGGAGGAGGAGGTTTTGGATTCGGTTTTCTCCCTAGTTATCCTTATAATAATTTACCGGGTGATGTTCTATTAGACCCCTATGTTCCACCTTTAAGCGACGAGAGATATTTTGTTCCACCTCCCGTTGTACCCATTAATATTTCTACAAATATTGGTGCGGTAGATACCAATTACCGACAAGTCGGTATTTTAACTCCCTTGAATAGTAAAGGAGAAATTCTCTCTTTGATGGGACGACCCTTATTTGTGAATCGAGATAAATGGCAATATTATACGATTAGTAACCAGCATAACAATGTGAAACTCCCCGTTTCAAGAGCGGGGCGAAGTTGTACCAATGAATACGGATGCGATAAATTATATAATGGAGATACCATTTTTGTGGAAGGATATAATGAAGCGTTCAAAGTGACCATTTACGATAACGATACCATTAAATATCTACCGTATTAAGGGAACCTAAGGTTCCCCTATGACCCCTCCTCTTCATTGATAACTTGAGTCAGACTCTATAATAATAATCTATTTTTATTTCCGGGAGGGAAGAGGAGGGGTCATAGGGGAACCTAAGGTTCCCTTAGTGAAAATATTAAACAAAAAGTTCAACAGAAAAATTCCAATAATAAAAAAAATACAAATGATAAAAATCATAAATGTTTCACTCGTAAAGAAATTTTCCAAATCATTTACATTTTTATTGATATCTTTGTATTTCGTAAAATCATCTTCCTTTGGCGCAGGGGTATCCGATGAACCCGTGGGCTGACATGAAATATAAATATCGCTCTCTCCAGTATTTGTACCCAAAGGATTATAGAATAGATTTCCACCAAACATTGGATTATTCAAAGGTTGAATCATTGAACTTAATTGTTTCAAGGTTTGACTTGTGAGAGAAATATTCACGGTTTTATCATAGACAATAAAATCTCCTTGAAAAAGTTTGCTCTCTCCATAATAACTGTAAAAAGGACCATTGGGAACAATTTTTTGTAAGGTAAAATTCGTGATTGACAAGTTGGTGGTTCCTCCATTCGAAGGCGCTTTTTTCGACATTTCCGTAATGATATCGGTTATTAAACTGGCCGAAGTAGTCGCAATTCCACTTGTTTGTAAAATAGGAATACTAATGTATAAAGAGTTGCCTCCTAATACTGGAATATGTTCAATCACGATTTCTGCTGCTACACTTTCACCATTCCAAATATGGAGAGAAGGGCTAAATAAAGAAAAGGAAGATACGGTGTATTTCATGGCATTGTAAGTAACGGGAGGCACTTGGTTTTTTTCGGTGATAAAGGTCATTTGATTGGTATTGTTTTTACCAATTAATAAGGATTGATAATAAGAAAAATCAAAAGAACATTTTTGGTCACAATTGGAATAGATATTCGATTTAGAAATATTGATTGGATTTTTTGTTGATACTGGTGGTTTAGTAAAAACATCTGTACTCGAAGCATCAAAAACGGGATTAATGAGATTTTGATTCGCTTGAAAAAAATTGGTATATTTGATTTTTTCATAGAACGAAGGTTGATTTACCATATCCATGATAGATGACATAACTATATAAATATTATATTATTATATAGTAAGAATAATATAATAAAAAATGGTAAACCACTTGAATCATTTAAATTTAACTAAAGGTAAAATAAGTAAATTATATAAAAAAAAGAAACAGACTTTGAAAAAGAAGAAGAATGGGAAGCGTGGCAGACAAAGTGGAAGAAGTTATCGAAAAAAGAGACACTTGAATTTGGCGAATAAGACCATGAAAAATATGCAACATGGCGGAGGAATGTTTGATTGGTTTACTGGCAAAAAAAATACGAGTGAAGGAGAGAACCAACCACTAAATAATCAACCCTCTTCCACAGAGAAACCTAGTTTTCTCTCTCAATTAAGAGGAAGACAAAAACCTGCAATAAATGATTATGAAACTCCAGTAATAAATCCTTTGCTTCAACCCAAGGATATTCAACAATCAAATGAAAAACAAGAAAAAATGAATCAGGTTATTCAAGAGTTACGTGAGAAATTAAAGAGAGATAATAAATTACAAGATTCTCCTGATTACGAGAATGATGATGATGTCTCCAATATTCCTTTTGAGGAAGAACCAACAGATAAATCAGTAATGAATCCGATTCATTTGAATCAAGAAAGTACGGAATACGGACAAGAAAATCAAGATACAAATGATTCGTTAATGAATCCGATGCATTTTAAAGAATCAAAAGTTAAGCCTCAAGAAAACCCGGTTCCTCTTCCACAAGAGGAGCATTTGACACCAAGTACGGAATACGGGGAAGTTATCCCAGAGACACCAGAAGAAAATTTGACTTCAGGTATGGAATATAAAACTGCTGAAGAAAATTTAATTCCAAGAATCGAATACAATCAAGTCACTCCAGAAGAAGTTCCGACGGTGAATGAAGAATCGAAACCAAATTGTGAATATTTAAATAAAATAGAAATACCTCAATCACATTGTTTGGAAGGAAAAGAATATAAAAAATTAGCGTTAAAATTACACCCAGACAAAAATTTGGCATGTTCTGTAGAGGCCGGTGAAAAATTCAAGGAATTAGAAAATCAAAAATGCTCCAATGAAGATGAAGAAGAAGTTCCTATACCTCAAGAATATAATGAAGTTACTCCAGAAGAAGAAGTTCCTGAGGTTGTAAAAGAAGAAATTCCTGTTCCTCAAGAAGAAGTTCCTGAGGTTGTAAAAGAAGAAATTCCTGTTCCTCAAGAAGAAGAAGAAGAAGAAATTCCTGTTCCTCAAGAAGAAAATTTAACTTCAAGTACGGAATACGGAGAAATTATTCCAGACACACCGGAAGAAAAACATCCCGTTCCTCTTTCTGCTGCTCCTGCTGCTGCTGCTCCTGCTGCTGTTGCTCCTGCTGCTGTTGCTCCTGCTGCTGTTGCTCCTGATGTCGCTGCTCCTGTTTCTAAGAAGGCGAACGAAGAAGAAACCATTACACCTACGGAGTCAACAGATTCTTCTTTGACGGAATTAACAAATACTTTTGACCAAGAGGTTTCTAGAATGCCATCCTCTATTTCCAATTCTTTTCAAAATATTATTGATTATGTATCTAATCAAATTGTGGGTAAATTATCAGGATATTCTTCGGGTGGTTCCGATGAATTGCAAAATGGATTTATTGCCAATAATCTAAATAATCGTAACTTCGGAGTAGGAGGACAGAAGTCTTCTGCTCTTACCTTCGGAAAGGGCAAAACGCGTAGAAATCATAAAAAAGCAAAGAAATATACACGCCGAGTTTAGAATCGATTCCTTATAAATCATAAATATTTGTTACCTTTATAACAAATATTTACTTTATGAAAATGAAAACCGGATTTACACCCTTGAAAATTTATAATGGGACAAATAAATTGTCCCATTATAAATTTAAGGGTAACTGTTACCGATCCCGAAGGGAGAATTAAATGGAGACGCCTCTAAAGAGGCGTGTACCATTTCAAATCTTCATCGGTTTATAAAGGAGATGCGTCGTGAAAGTTATCCAACATTGGTTTATAACTTGGTTTGGTCAAAGTCAAACCGCTTTGAACAATGGGAGCCATTTTACTAACCACTTCTTGTTCTAAAGTATAAGGAAACTGATTCCAAGCGGAGAATTGAGAGAATTTTCTCTCTTCCGTTGGTTCATATCTCTTTAAAGCATCAATTCCGGTGGCCATCGAAGAACTACGAATTAATGTAAAAGCAACGAAAAGTCCTAAAACCGCTAAAATCGGATTGGCATAGCAAAACATAAGAATCACTACCAATAAAACAATGATTTTCCCGTAAACAGTGTCCACTACATTGGCAATGGATTCGGGGGTTTTGTATCCCATAATCAAATAAAGGATAAAGAGAATCGATAGGATGGTCTGTCCTAGATTTTCCTTTTTAATTAATTTTGAAAAACTGTCCATATATCATATATTTATATTTTTTTATTAATATATCATATAAATGAGCGTTTCGTTAAATTTACTCTCGATTACTCCAAATTCAGGTTCTTCTAATGGAGGAACTTCCGTTGTTATTAACTTTACATTTGCTAGTGGTAGTTTTTCTGTTTTAAATAGTTCTTATTTTTCAAATACTCTTTCTGTTCATTTTGGAAGTGTCATTTTAAGTGTTACACCATCAAATTCTACTTTATCAAGTTATTCACAATCTGGTTCAACATATGGTAATTTAACTTGTACAACACCTGCAAATGTAAGTGGAACGTCTCAAGTAACTATTTATAATGGTGCAACAAATATTTCAACCAATTTTTTATCTTATACATATTTAGCCTCACCCCCTTGTTTTAAGAAAGACAGTAAGATTCTAACCGACCAAGGATATAAATTGATTCAAGATTTACGAAAAGGCGATTTAGTAAAAACTTTGAAACACGGATTTTTACCTATTGATATGATTGGTTTTAGAGAAATTTATCATCCTGCTTTAGAAGAACGTGTAAAAGAACAATTATATAAATATTCAAAAACAGTTTTTGAAGAAGTCTTTGAAGACCTAATCATCACTGGTTGTCATTCTGTATTGGTAGATATATTAACCCAAGAACAGGGAGAGAAAACAATGGAAGATTTTGGACGTATTTTTCAAACCGATGATAAAATAAGATTAATGGCTTATTTAGATAAAAGAGCCTCTATCTATGAAAATCAAGGAAATTATACCATTTATCATTTCGCTTTAGAGAATAAAGATTATTATGGAAATTACGGTATTTATGCCAACGGACTTTTAGTAGAAACTTGTTCCAAACGTTATTTATTAGAACATTCGAATATGGAATTACTTTTTTAAACCTTTGTACATTTACACCCTTGAATATTTATAATGGTGACAATTAAACTTGTTCCATTATAAATAAATCTTCAAGGGTATAAAATTGAATTATAAAAAGGGTACAAAGACAATAGAATAAATATAATAACAACAAAAGTTTTTTCAATACAGTAATGAAGACAAATAATACAAGTATAAATAAAAATCTAAACACCTATCTAGGCAATAAAGGATATACCATTTCAAAAAGCGAATTAGGTTTAGAACAGATTGAACGTATTAAAAAAGAATTAACGGTGAAACCTTATGTTCCTGGTTCGCCCGCCAATAATTCTCAAGTGAGTTTTCCAGTGTATCGCGAATCCGCCAGTAAAATATATATGCCTCACTATTATGGCATTGAAAAATTCGGCCCTCCGAAAGAGATTCGTGTAAGTGCCGGCCAAGACATTGTGTTAGAATTCAATGGACAACTACGTGACTACCAAGGACCCGTCGTCGAGAAATTTGTTCAATACATAAAAAGTGAGGATGTACCACGCGGTGGATTACTTGAATTGCCTTGTGCGTGGGGAAAAACCTCCGCCTCCTTGAATATTTTATCCCGACTCGGGAAAAAAACCATTGTCATTGTTCATAAAGAATTCTTGATGAATCAATGGATTGAACGCATTGGTCAGTTTCTTCCTGCAGCAAGAATCGGGAAAATTCAAGGACAAATCATTGATATTGATCATAAAGACATTGTGTTATGTATGCTTCAATCCCTTTCGATGAAAGAGTACCCTTCCGAACTATTTGATTCCTTTGGTCTAACCATTATTGATGAAGTTCATCATATTTCGAGCGAAGTATTTTCCAATACCTTATTCAAATTAGTCACTAAATATATGTTAGGATTATCTGCCACCATGAATCGGAAAGATGGAACCACCAATATATTTAAAATGTTTTTGGGTCAAGTGATTTGTAAAGAAAAACGCGATGATGCGCCTGAAGTCGTGGTTCGTGCCATTGATTATTTTGTGGATGATGACGATTTCAATCATGTTTCTTTGGATTATCGAGGAAATGTACAATATAGTACAATGATTTCCAAACTATGCGAATATAATCGCCGAAGCGAATTCATTCTTCGTGTCTTGGAAGATTTATTAAAAGAGAATCCGAATCAACAGATTATGATATTGGCACATAATCGAAATTTATTGAAATATTTCTATGATGCAATTAAACATCGAGGGTTCGCCTCGTGTGGTTATTATGTGGGAGGAATGAAAGAGGCGGCCTTGAAAGAAACCGAATCCAAGAAAATTGTGATTGCAACGTATTCGATGGCTGCCGAGGCTCTAGATATTAAGACGCTAACTACATTGATCATGGCCACACCTAAAACAGATATTGAACAATCTGTGGGGCGTATTTTAAGAGAAAAACATAGTGAACCGATTGTGGTGGATATCATTGACCATCACGAACCGTTTCAAAAACAATGGAAGAAGAGAAAGACATTTTATATGAAAGAAAATTATAAGATCCTTCATATCAAAGACCGAGATTACTTGAATTCTACGATTGAATCGAGACCGTGGACAACGGTATTTAATCCAAAAGAGGATAAAAAGGGTAAAAAGACAAAAGAAAAAGAGAAAGAGATTTCAAATGAGTTTACTAAGAAAGATGATGTTCAAGATTTAAAAGGCACTTGCTTTTTAAAAATAAAGAAATAATCCACTTATCCACTTTTTAAAAAAAAGTGGAGCAAAAATCCCTTGAACTATTTTTGAAAAAAAGTGGTCCGTAGGGAAAAAATCCCTTGAACTACTTTTGAAAAAGTGTACCTTAAGAAAAAGTCTTTAAATTTATTTTTGGATTTTTGCTCCACTTTTCTTAAAAGTGGATTTTTTAAAAAGTGGATGTGGCATTATAGTTCAACAAGTTGATAAGCATAGATATCAACTTCATCTTCATCCTCATCCCCATACTCCTGACGATAATGCTCTCGATCTTCGTCATCCATTTGAATAAATTTAAAATATTTTTTTTGTAATTTGTTTGGAGGAACATTTTGTACGATTCCTGTAAATCGATATCGATATAAATTGGAGATTTGTTCTAAATTAAATTCTATTATTTCATCATAAATTTCCAACGGTAAACGGTCAGTTCCAAGAAATGCCCTTAATTCATTTTCTAATTTATCCAATGGAAATCTAGTAGGCGCTCTTAGTTTTTGATTGATATAAACTTTAAACTCTTCGATGCTGAATAAATAAGGTAGTTCATTTAAATTATTAAATATGGTATTTGACATTGTTTCTGTAGAAATTGGTTCAAATCCTAATGTCTTCATTTCTTCTGGAGAGAGCTGTTTTCTACATAATGGACATAAACATTTATTCTTACTTGCCGTTGATCGACACGTATCACTCATACATTTTTTATGAAATTTATGATTACAACTCAGTGTTATATTTTTATCGGGATTATTCATTTCTTCTAAACAAATGGGACAATCCTCTTCTTCCCCTCCCTTCATTGGTCTCCTTTTTCGAATGGTTTTTCTTTTCTTGATTGGTTTTCTTTTTTGGATGGTTTTTCTTTTCTTCAACGTTTTCCTCTTATCCTTTCTTCCTCTATTTTTATTGGTTGCCGCCGCCATATATATATATAGCCACTTTTTAATCCACTTTTTAGAAAAAAGTGGAGCAAAAATCCATCGGGTTTTTCCTTAAGTTTTTACCGAGTGGTTTTGCGCCACTTTTCTAAAAAGTGGATTTAGTGTCCTCTGGAAGGGAATCCACTATTGGTATAGTGATTGTAGTTATCTACGCAATTTACACAGTTGGACAATGCGGTATAAGGTGGTGGACTGGCCAAAGCAGATTCACTTGGTGGAAGTGGACCTCCTAACGAATATACTTGAGTCATTGGTAAATTATTTTGGTACTGCGAGTATCCACCGCGTAACTTTTTATTACGAAGTCTATGCCTTCGACTGCGTGTTCTGTTTTTCACAGTTCTTTTTTTATATTTACCTCCAGCAAGGAATCTGGATTTTCTGCCGCTAAATAAATTCTTGATACTACTTTTAATATTTTTGATTGTTTTTTTTCCTTTCATCTTATATACTTTCACAATATTTTTTATTTTTCTCTTTACACCGTCGGCTATTTCAATAGCCTGGTAACTGTTACCTTTGTTACCAATCAATCGCCGAGTTTTCGGCGATTTACTTGTCCAAAGGTTTAAAGTACTTGTACCACAACATCCTGAACCTTTCTTACCTCCTACACATTTTCTTGATACGGCACCGCCTTTTACAGTGGCGTGACCTGACGCAGCATATACATTACTTTTGACACCATAAAACGCCTGTGGATAATATGGTGGACTATTAAGTCCTGAGATTTCATTGCTGCCAAAATTGGCTGGATTGTTGGAACTGGTTGGATTCACATAGTTCGGGTTGGCATTGCTATACATTGGCTTATCTCCCCATCCTAAAAAAGACATTCTTTATATAACATAACATTTTAGTAGGGGGACGTACGTCCCCCCTACGACCCCCTCCTTATTAAGGGCGATGGCTTTTTCCTTTATATAACTTGGCGCGTGGGCTATACAACAATTTTTCACAATAATATTTTGCAAAGCAGAATATGATTGTCTTTTTCTTTGTAGAAACTCGCGCGCCAAAAATGCATGAAGAGGAGGGGTTAAAGGGGAACCTTAGGTTCCCTTTGTTGTAGGGGGGACGTATGTCCCCCTACCCTACAGGGGAACCCACTTTCTAAATTTCGAATGAAGATAACATTGCATTTTCAAGACTTTTTCTAAATCCACAAACCGATCTTCTTTGTCATTTTCGAATTCTTCTTCGTCGTCACTTTCTTCTAAAGCATCCAAATTCTCATTTTCTTTAATATTTCGAAAAAGTCGATTCATCATGACACTTGTCTTATAGTCTGGAATATAAGCAACATCTACATATGTATCGTCTTCGTACAAATGATAAATATCATTTTGCAAATCCGCTTTCACACTGAAAAATCTCATTTTTGGAAAAGTTTTGGTTTGAACACGATTGATCGTTGTTGTCGGTTTCACATTGATCTTGAATAGATTATCTTTTTTAGGTGGTTGTTCTTGTGGCATTTCTACTTTTTTCTCAATCAGTTGTTCTTGACTCTGTAGATTTGCATACAATATTTTACTAGAAGGTTTGTTTTCTTTCAAAGAACGAATCAAAATACAATAAATCGTCATTTGACCTTGGACTTCTTGTATATTTTCCAACAATTCCTTTTGCGAGGTTCGAAGAATGGGAAGTCCCCATACGATTCTGCTAGAGGATTGATTAGTCAATTGTAATAATGCATGAATCCATTTTAGTTTATCAATAAAAAATCGATGAGAAACATTTTCGTTTTTATAATAAAACACATCTTCAATGGAAATCATTTGTTTTTTGATTTGAGAAAGAAAAACCAAGGTTCCGTAAAAAACCGAGCCATTCAATTCGGAAAACAAAGAATCGAATTCATTGATTTTTTGAACGGTTTCAATTTGATTCCCACCATTCATGGATAGTGTCAAGGAATAAACATTTCCTTGATGAAACCAAAAAAATGCTTTTCTTCCCTTGGGAATGGCCATAAAGATTTTATCTTTGGTCTCATTTTTATTTATATCATGATTGACCGATTCATAAACTTTGTTATGAATAACTTTTTCATAAGAAAGTTTAATATTTTTGGGGAATTGTAATAAAAGCGTTTCTTGTGGTTGTTTTGAAAGATTATTCATCTATTATCCTTTGTAAAGATGTCTTTAAGTTGGTTTCAAATAAAACAAAAATAAAATTCTAGTAAAATGAAAGATAAAATTCCAGGATTTTTGCTCCAGGATTTTTGCTCCAGGATTTTTGCTCCAGGATTTTTGCTCCAGGATTTTTGCTCCAGGATTTTTGCTCCAGGATTTTTGCTCCACTTTTTTTAAAAAAGTGGAACCATATTTGAATGTTCTAATAAATAACGCTTGGAACAAGACTCCACCAAAAGTCCGTTGGCATAAATGCCATAGTTCCCATAATAATCATCATTTTTCAAGGCCAAATGATAAATAGTATAAGTACCTGGAACTTTGTATACAGTTGCTCTTTCATCGATGTAAGCATTCAAACGTGGTTTCCCATCGGTTTCATAAATATCACCGAAATCTTCCATGGTTTTCTCTCCTTGTTCTTGGGTTAGCCAGTCTACCAAGATAGAATGGCAACCGGTGATGATAAGAGGCTCTAAGACATCTGGATAATTCTCTTTTGTGCATTCATAAAGTTGGTCTTTGATACGTTCCTTGGATGCTTGGTGTACCATTTGACTTTTGCCAAGGATTTCAACCGGTAAATAATCATGTTTCAACGTCTTTACCAAATCGCCTTTACGTAAATCTTCAATTGCCTTGTACCCTTGATCCGTTAGAATTTTAGTACCTTCTTTGAAACAAGGGAGATATTCTGGACTTGTGTATATACCAGTACCTCGTTGAGCAATCGCTAAATTTAACCCATCCGAACTACTTGCAACACGCATTTGACCACTACCAGTAAAAGGAACCGTTTGTGTTGTCCATGTTACACCATAATTGGTTGAAACTTTAACAACTGTATTATCATTACTAACAATTAATCTTGACCCATCTGCACTAGTTGCAACTGATAACCAACTTCCACTACCAGAACTATTGGAATTGGTTATCCAGGTTGCACCATAATCATTGGAAGTATATACATAACCACCAAAAACACAAGCGACTAAATATTGACCGGTGGAACTACTTGCCACACTTATCCAATTTTGAACGGATGAAAATGTTTGTGACCAGGTTACACCAAAATTGGAGGAAGTATAGATACCACCAGTAATTGCAGTAGAAGAAACAGCGACTAAATATTGACCTGTGGAATTACTTGCGATGGAAGCAGGCGCAAAGGTTGCTCCTGCTTGTATGTTCCAGTTTACACCAAAATCAGTTGAAGTATAGACACCAGGAGTAGTTGTTGAACTATAAGCAACTAAATATTGTCCTGTATAATCACTTGCTGCACAAGACCAAAATGAATTGAATGATCTTGATGTCCAACTTACCCCATAATTGGATGAAGTGTATATATTACCACCGCCATTTCCACCAGGGCAAGCCAATAAATATTGACCAGTAGAACTAGATGCAAATGAAGACCAATTTAATGAAGGTGTTATTGCGGTCCAGGTTCTACCTCGATTACTTGAAGTATAAATATTAGTTCCAAAATTACTACCATTTCCACCACCTGAAACTAAAAAATTTCCATCTAAACTAGAAGCGATAGCACTATAATTCACTACAGGAGCGGATGTTTTTTGCCAAAAATAAGACATTTCTATTATATATTATTATAATATTATTTTATCTAGTTTACTATGAGGGCTTGGTGAATTAAAAAGTCGGTTTTAAAATATCCAACGGGGTAGAATCTAAAAAATCAATACTTGTGGAAGAATTCAATTCATTTACATGAGGAGAACTTTGCATTTGTTTTTTCAAGAAACTCTTCAATTCATCTTTCATGGAATAAGGGTTCTCGCTCGGTAAGAGAGAACTGAGTTCAATCATCTCTTTTTCTTTCTCTCTTTCTTTCTCTCTCCCACTTGATGGACGATGAATCACATCATAAATCGCATCATATTTTTCCGTATGAATATTGACTAAATCTTTTATTTTTGGTGTGGTCAATGTATTTTTGAAAAAAATAATTAAATGATGGACTAAAAAAATAAAAATAAAAGAGAGAATCACTATTTGTATGGACCAAAGAAACATCTTATACTAAAACATCTAAAAAAACGAATGATTTATTACGTAGAGTGGGGGGACGTACGTCCCCCCTACATCCCCCTGATGACAGTTCACCTTGTTAAGGGCGTTGGCTTTTTGGCGCGCGAGTTTCTACAAAGAAAATGACAATGATATGGTGCTTTGCAATAATATGATTGTGAAAAATGGTTGTAGAGCCCGCGCCGAGTTAACAAGGTAAACTGTCATCAGGGGGATGTAGGGGGGACATATGTCCCCCCACTAAAAAGGATTTAAATAGAATTTATTATTATTAAATATCCATTCCAAAAGAATAAATGACCAGTCCAATTCCTTTCGCGCTTACGGTGTTAATTGTAGAAAAACTAGGAAATGTAAAAACCTTATCGGTGAAGGATTACAAAGAAGAAGAATTATATAAAAAATGCGGTTTTAAAAAAGCAGGAGATTTTGTCAAACAAACCGAATGGAAAAAAGTGAAAATCGATGGCAAACGATATTTTGTGACTTTATTTGGAAAAACCGATGGAAAAGCAGGAGGCGAAAATAAATATGATTTTCCACCACCCGTTGACAATAGTTTATTCTTTGGAAGTTGTTCTTTAGTTGCAAAAGTACAAGAAAAAGAAGGCGGAGAACTTCTTTACACGAATTTAAGTGTGGAGTTATGGAATAAAATCTATGAAAAATTATTTGGTGGTTTTGAAGATTTAAGCGCAACTTTCAAAGAAGACGAAGAAGAAATGGATGAATTGGCTTTGATTCCCAAAGAGAAAAAAACCAAAGATGGGTATTTGAAAGATGGATTTGTCATCGATACGAGTAGTAGCGACCCGGAGGGAGAAGAAGATTTAGAAGAAAGTAATGAATTTGAAGACGATACCGAAGACACGGATCCAGAGGATCCAGAGGATGTTTTAGAAAACCTAGGAAGTGAATTGAGTGAAGAGGCCTACTTATAAAGGTAGGGGGACATACGTCCCCCCACCCTTACCTACGGGAGGGAGACCCCCTCCTTGGTAGGGGGACATATGTCCCCCCTACGACCCCCTCCTTGCTTTTTACCTTGTTAACTCGGCGCGAATATCGTACATAGAAACTTGACAAAGAATTAATGCTTCGCAAAAAACTCATTGTGAAAAAGCCCGGCCCGAAGGGTACTGCGCCTGATGTGCTTATTTTTAATAAGTTATTAATTTATTATTTTAATACCATATATGGTAATAAAATAATTATTTATTTAAATACATTTGAAACGATGCAACCCAAGCACCCCGGGCGCAGACCCCTTCGGGCCGGGCTTTTTCACAATGAGTTTTTGCGAAGCGTAAAACCCCATTGTCAAGTTTCCTTGTACAAGATTGGCGCAGATTTATGCAATTCATTCTCGAAGAGCCGTTTTCCCTACGGAACACTTTTCCAAAAGTGGCAGCGCAGATTTATGCAATCATTTTTTCTCCCCGAAGGGCCGTTTTGCGCCACTTTTCCAAAAGTGGCAGGAAAATTGATTTAAATACTTCTTTAAAGATATATGATAAATATATTCTTTCTTAGAAGTTAAAAAATGTCACTTTCTCTTCGTATCCTTGAACATCCAGAAGTCTTTCGTGAACGAATCACTGAAAAAATCGACGTCTTGTTAGACTCAAAGAAAGACAGCATCAATATGGAAAGGGCCATTTATAATTATACATTGAAAGAAGCCACTTCCAAAAAAGTCATTAAAAAATGGGACAATCCCGTCTTTATTCAAATTTATGTGAATCATTTTCGTAGTGTCTATTTCAATTTAAAACCCGCATTGATTGAAAAAATAAAAAACGGAGAAATCCTCTCTCAACAAATTCCTTTTATGACCCATCAAGAATTACAACCCGAAAAATGGTCGAAACTCATTGAAGCCAAAATAAAACGCGATAAAAGTAAATTCGAGAACCATGTGGAGGCTTCTACCGATACATTTACTTGCCGAAAATGTAAAAGTAATAAATGTAGTTATTATGCTTTGCAAACAAGATCGGCGGATGAACCGATGACCATTTATGTGACATGTTTGTCGTGTGATAACCGATGGAAGACCCAATAAGTGGGGGGACGGAAGTCCCCCCTTGCCTACGGTAGACCCCCTCCTTGCTGTTTTACCTTGATAACTAGGCGCGGGCTTTACAACATTCTATACAATGATATTGTGCTACGCATAATATGTAGGGGGACATATGTCCCCCCTACGACCCCCTGATGACAGTTTATCTTTCTAACTCGGCGCGGGATCGACAACAATCTCTAAAATAATATTTCGCAAAGCATAATATTATTTTCTTTTTTTTTGTAGAAACTCGCGCGCCGAGTTAATTAGGTAAAAAGCAAGGAGGGGGTCGTAGGGGGGACGTACGTCCCCCTACCCCCTACCCCCCTACCAAATTCATGAATAAATACGATGAAAGTCAACATTACCATCATCCATAATAAAAGTTCAATCACCCAATCCCAATTTTCGTTATCCATAAATCTTATTCTTTCTTTCCATCGAAGGTCTAAATCCTTTTTTTTATTGTATTCATAAAGATAATATCGAATCGTTTCATCCGGAAATTCTCTCCCCACTTTCCGAAGAAACATGCCCTTCTTATTTTGTTTCAAGGCATCTTGAATAAACATACGATTTTCTGTGGTGTCATGTCGAAAAACATATGGACTCGTTGAACTCGACATTCTTGACCAATCGGTTAAATGTGTCACTTCACATTGAATGCGAGGTAACAAACCGTAGACCTTGAAAATAATCGCAAAAATACTTTCATTCGCCAATCCGCCCTTACAAATCAAATGGTACAAATCTTTTTTTTCTTGCATGAATTTTTGAAATAATAAAACATGTTCTCTCTTCAGCACAAACCAAGGAGTATTTCCCAAATGTAAATCGGTAGGTAGCAAAACCAAATTGGCTCGTTTATGGTAAAAGGGATTCCACCAAGCAAATCGCCAAGATAAAAGCGTGTTTCGATAATTCTTGAAAAAAAGATATCGAAACCGTCGTGGAGAGACAATCGGACAACACGAATCGGTCAATAAACAAAACCATTGATTATTCGGGTCCTTTTTATAGGCAAAGGAGAGAAGATTCATATATGCGGGAACCACATGTAAATAACTCGTTTTCACAATGTATTCGGGATCAACAAGATGGGATAGGATCCAAGGAGACTCGATTTTGCTCTTGTCTCGATAAAAAAAATAGACATTGATAATGTCTTCATTGGCATCAATCCATTCTCTCCAAATCGCCTCTTTATTTAATATGTGGTCATAATTGATGATAAAACAAAGTGCTACTTTGGGTTTTGAAAACATTGAGGAGATATTAGTAAAAGATGAATATAAATGATTCATTGTTTCTTCTTAGTTAATATATTTATTTTTATATAATAGTATAAATATAAAATGATTATACTATTTAAATATTTTTTTTTTATGAATTTACTTACGAATTATATAAAACATTCATTCCATATTCAAAATATAACACGAACATTTGTAAACCGATTTCGATTTTATTTATCTATAAAAAAAAATGATTATGTAAAAACAACAACCACCACACCCAGTAAAAAAACAGACCATAATATTATCAACAAGAAAAAAGATAAAAATTTATTGAATGAAGAAAATGGAAATTACTTGATTCAAAATTCATTTTTACAAAATAAAAGGCTTATTTCCATTTCTCCAGGTGGTTTCAAAGGTTTTTATTTATTTGGGGCATTGTCTTTTATCAAAGAAAATTATGATTTAAGTGATTTTATATATTCTGGTGCTTCTGCAGGTGCATGGAATGCACTTTTTATGTGTTTAAATAAAGATAAAGAAAATAATTATTGCTTAAAAAATATTATGATGGATGAAGAATTGAAAAAAACAGCAAACATATATGATTTTGAAAAAAAAGTGAAGGCGAATTTACTTTCACATTATAAAGGTAAAGATGTGGAATTTGATTTTCGTCGTCTTTTTATTGGTGTAACCACCATCAATGAAAAATACCAATTAACTACTACCATTTATAATGATTTTGAAAATTTAGAAGATGCGATTGATTGTTGTATTGCAAGTTCTCATATACCTTTTATTACTGGGGGAATGATGAATAAATATAATGGCCGTATGAATTTTGACGGTGGATTCAAGCAAAATCCTTACTTGAATATTAATAAATCAGTTTTACATGTATCGCCGAGTATGTGGGTAAAAATAAAGGATAATATGAAACTTGATAATGGTATTCCAGTGAAATCGAATCCCTCTTTTTTGAATAATATTCAAAATTTTTTCGTTCAAACGACGCTTTTCAAAAAAGATAATGTTGATTTCTCTCAATTATATCAAGACGGATATAATGAGGCAAGAGAAAATAAATCAATCTTAGATGATATTATTATATATAAGAACTATTCGACAAATTATTATTATACCTAGATTAGGATGACATTCTATGAGTATTCCACTATGACCCCCTAATTGTACTTTTGGTGCGAGAGTTTCTACAAAGAAAAAAAATAATATTATGGCTTCGCGAAATATTATTTTAGAGATGTTGTCGAGCCCGCGCATCAAAATGCTAATTATTTCTATCTCCAAAGGGAAGAGGAGGGGTCATGGAGCATCCCCCCTTCCCTACCCTAAAGTATTTCTAAGTCGCGTAAATTCCAGTATTCGCAGGTGCCATTCGATAAAGGTCGACGAATAATAAAAGGAATTTTCTTTTCTTTCAATTCCAATTCGGCAATCATCGACCCTTCAATCAAATTCTCCGGGACTTTAATAAAAGGTTTGGCACCACATTCAATTTGTTTGGCACGTTGTCCTAAAACACGCGCCTTTTCAAATTTGGTTAGATAACTGGCGGTTCGATGTAGCGGGTCAATAATTTGTCCATTTTTATCTCGTACAATTTTAGTTAATACCGCAATTTCGTCATAATTATGAATCATGGATTCGGGATGAAAAGTCATCAAATAATTATGATTAATGTCCTCGTTAAATTTCTGTAGATAATTGCCATTTTCATCTTCTTCGTCATCATCGGAATCATTAAATTCTTGCAAAAGACTATTTTTTTTCATGTTTTCTTCTAACAAAGTATTGCTTGGATTTTTTAAAAGACTGTTTTTTTTATTTTTCATTGTTTTTTTGTTTTCATAATCGTCCTCCTCCTCATCTCCTGGTTCCTCTACATCTTCGTCTAAATCCTCGTCTTCATCCAAATCTTCGTCCTCATCTAAATCTTTTTCTAAAACATTATTTTTACCTCCTCCTATAAAATCGGCGTCTTCTTCTTCTACATCAATATCGTCATCCTCGTCATCATCTTCAATATCGATATCATCTTCTTCATTTAAATTCGGAGTCGTCTTTTTCACAAAGGAAGGTAAATTGGGATTTAATGATTTCTTTAAAAAGGAGGTTTTTGGGGTTTCTTCTTCTAAGGAATCATTGGTACCCAAAGAATCATTATCACTATATTCGTCATCACTCATTCTTATATTTACTAGGTAAAATCTATTTATACTTTAAATAAATATAAATATATTCATTCGGTTTCAATTTTCTCTTTCTTTTCTTTCTTTTTTCTTTTTTTCTCTTTCTTTTTTCTCTTTCTTTTTTATATTTATGTTTGATAAGTAACATCTTGAACTCCTTCTACTTGGGCAATTAATTCTGGAATTAATCGATTAAGATCAAAATGTAATAATCCCAAAGTTGCAGCAAAGGATGCAGAAGTAGGGGTTAAGGCTTTTGAACTTGTCGTACCAACAACGGTTGTTCCACTTGTTCCAACACTCGTTTGATGACCAACACTTGTATCCTGTGAAAATTCAATCGATTGTGTAATCAATGCATCCCCGTCTTTGTCAGGAAATGTAAGAGTAATCATTAATTTGGCTTTAATGACGCTTGTCACTGGTTTCATTTCTCCTGGGTTCAAATTGGGGTCTAAATTGGTAAGAAGAGGCTGAATCAGAGATGTAAACAAATTTGTAAAAACTTCTGCGAATGTATTCCCTGTTGCGCTTCCAGAAGAAGAAAAATCAAAAGAAAAATCGTCGCCATCTGTTGTACCAGGATGATTACCTGGAGTTGCTGCACAAGTGCCATCTAAACCACTATGAGCATCAAAAATACCCATTCTTTATAATATAAAAAAAGATTATAAAAATGAAAGATTTTTTTCTAAATTAAACGCACTTACAATAAAATCAAACAAAAACGAACTAGGTCCAAACGGTATCACAAGTAGAGCATAAATACACATATTTCATATTTTTATCATCATAACGAATATAAATAATTTCACGCGCTTTCTCTTTGGTATTGGTCTCACATTCCGCATTGGGGCATAAAATATTATTAATACGAGGTAGAGTTGGATCCAATTTCGTATATTTATTAATGACGTGGTGAAACGATTGTTCCGATTTCTTCAATTGGGTTTTGGATACACATACATTATCGGTAGAAATGCTGGCATCTTCATTGCCGCAGTGACGACAGTAATAAATCAATTTATTTGTATCATTCGCATTAATACGAATATAATACATATTTTGACAAACAGAACAGAAATGCATTTTATAATAAGTAAATACTTTTTATGTAATATTATTTATTTCATACTTTTTAAATGGTTTCATCTTGTTTCAATTTTCTTTAACCAAAGATTGCTTTATCAATTGTGGTTGGAACACAAAACATACGATGAGCAACAATCCCTAATACAAATACAAAAATGAGCGTATAAATCAAAGAAATTTTTGGAAGAAAGAAATGGATGATAAAAGCAAGTAAAACAGTCAATAATACGTCCACCACGGCAATATTGAATATTCGGTAAGAATGCGCGCCTTCCCCCGGTTTCCCCAAGATATCTTTGTACCGGCAAAGATTTGGATACGGGCACCCGGAGGGTGCTGTATTCAAATCTGTAACCGGTAAATTAGTTGAAAATTCATCCACTTCCTGAAAGGAAGATGAATTTTTCAACGGCATGTATTTACACAACATTTCTATACTAAAGTTATATTTTCTTTTTCTTTTTCTTTTTCCATTGTATTCTCCAAAGTCAACTTGATTTCTTTCAATCGCACAACGGTCAAAATATAATCCACTGAAACACGCATATTATATAAACTTGTGGTAATGGGACAACTAACTCCTCCCGCAGTTTCTTTGGCCTTTTTCTCTCCAAACGCCAAAAGCCTTTCATAATTTTCTAAAAACCGGGTTTTCAAAATCGATTCAAAGAGTTCCATTGGAAACGAAAAATAAACTCCCGATCTTTTTTCCAAAAGATCGCAAACGGCCACGTCTAGATTGGCATATTCAATGATTTCCGTATATTTATTAAAATCCTGATGCGTTTTATGAACCCCGGGTTCATTCAAAAGCGGATCTTTGGAAAAAAGAGTACAAAGCGTAAGTAAAATGGTTGTCGTGGTTTGACATGCTGACCATTGATCACCGTGCCACGTATTCAAAATACTCACACAGACTTTGCCGCATTTATATAAATTGGGATTGAAACGGACTCCTCTGCCATTCGTTAAAAAAGTGACTTTGGGTGGACTATACGGGTAATCGACCGGATAATCAAATTGGAAAAAGTAATAACCGCCAAAATAAGGCGTATCTTCCGGACCGATGATAAGCGCATAGCCCTTCAACATATCTTGATCATCGTGAAGATAATAAATTCCGTTTTCCGTCAACGGATTTTTCATAATTTGTTTCACGTCTTTTAGAAGCCTCGTAATCGTATCTTTGCTTATGATTTTGTTGGAGGAAGACATTTTTCTCTCTTGTTAAATAAAAAATTGGTTTATGTTTAATATGTTTTAGATGATTGAATATTTGAATCATTGATTCTTATTCCAAAAATCCATTGTTTTCTTGTAATCTTCCATATAAGCGCCACTATAATAATTATTTGCGCACGGTTTCTTTCCAAACGTAATCCAGTCTTTGTCACTTTGTACTAAATCACACGCACAAATCGCCTTGGTTTTATCTCGAGGATCAATTTCACATTTTTGATTCAAACAATTACTCCAAGGATATTCCTTTCCACAATTCAATACTTTTCTTCCGTGTTCTGCTTGAAGAGGGGAAAAAGTGGAAAATATATAATCCACATTCTTTTCACGATATCCTTTTAATTGATCACACGATTTGGTACCTATACTATTCCCGTGTTCGATATCACAGTTGCAAATGGTTTGATTGTAATTTTTTGGATTTGGAACGCACTTTGCGCTGGTACATAATGCATACGGTTGATTACACATTTTATAAGAAGTCGTCGTTTGATGATTCCATATAAAAAATCCTAAAAGGATCACGATACAAAAGATAAAAAAAGAATAATGGATTTTCCTTTTTTTGAAAAGGAGAGAAAAGAATTTCATCTATATTATATTTTTAGAAAATATCCAGAAAATTGAAATATTTTTGCATCCATAAAATAAGTTACCATTACAAAGAAATAAAAACCCAGAAGAAAACAAGAAGAATGAAATTTACGCATAACATGAAAATTTTAGTCATTGACCCGGAAGAGAACATCGTGGAAGACGAAGAATTATTAGATCTCATAAAAGAAAAACTAAGAGAACCCTATACACAAACAATAACCATACCAAACATTAGTCATCAATGGAAAGTAACTGTGTTTTGGGAATTCAAACGGTTAACAAAACTACAATCATATTTTATGGGCGATTTATTCGCTTGTCCTTCTTATAGTTTTGAAAATCTCATTTATGAACATACGGAAAAAACATTAAGAGAAATCGAATTAGAATTGAAAAACAAAGGGTTATTCGATATCCAACATAGAATCCGTTTTCATATTTCAAAAATGCCCGATGAAATGTGTGTTTTGAGAGAAAATAATGTCACCATTTAAATAATCATTGTAAAAATTATGATATTAAACATATAATAATACGACATGGTAAATGATACGGATCCAGAATTTTTAATTATCTTTTTTCTCTTGGCCTATTTACCCCCAAAAAAATTGCAAGTTTTTTCGAGTTTTCAAAAGTGTTTTTCAAAAAGTTTTTTTCTTCCAAAAAATAAAAAAATAAAAAAAACCAAAAACACTTTTGAAAACACGAAAAAACTTGCATGTGACCATTCGTTCAGACTTTTGAATGTTGCAAATATATCTTGACCATTTATGCATTCGCAACCAACTGTTTTACTCTAATAATTATTTTCTCAGTGTAAGGATCAATGATTTCTTTAATATCATTCATATAACTATTGATATAATCCGCAAAAGAAATGAAAAGGATGTAAAGACCAGCAGAATAACATACTTTACGGTCTAAATCCGTAAAGGTGATTTCATATTTTCGATAACTGTTGAATCGATAGATAAGGAAAAGCGCTAAACCGATTTTCACGAAAAAATTGAAATCAGTGAAAAGCGTTGGTTTTTCTTGAAAAAACCCGACCAAAAAGAGTACGACTGTGATTTTGGTAACCCATCCAAAATAATATAAGAATTTGGTTTCAAAATGATAGAGTTGTTTATTATCAATTAACGGATCTTTTACTTTGTTGGACATCAAGAGAGAGAGAGAGAGAATATATATATATCCACTTTTTAAAAATTCCACTTTTTAAAAAAAAGTGGAGCAAAAATCCAGGGGGAAAATTTTTATAAAAACTTGAGAGAAAACGCTATAAAAAAATAAGAGAGAAATCCTTATAAAAAACACGAGAGAAAAATCCTTGTAAAAACGATAAAAAACCACACTGAAAAATCCCCGGGTGGTTTTGCGCCACTTTTCCAAAAGTGGCTAGAAAATTGAAATTCAAAATTAAGAATATTAAAAGGGAAAAAGAAATAGAAATATCTTGTTGTAATATATTAAGCATATGTTGTTATCATCTAAATATACAAATTTGAATGATTTCCTCATAAAGCATAATGCAGCAAAAAATAAAAATATGAATAAAAATGATGATGAAGAAAATGGTGGAATGATCACACATACGAGGATTGGTAATAAAGATTTGGGTATTTATGGCGGAGCGTATACCATTCCCAAGGAAGAATTGCCCGTTTTCTATGACTTGTATTATCAAGACGTAATCTTGAAGAAAAAAGCAGAGTATTTGACGGAGAAACAAATCGAGGACGGGCCCTTGTTAGTAGATTTGGATTTTCGTTATGATTATGAAGTGGAAACGAGACAACATACCAAGGAACATGTCGTCGACCTGATTTCCTTATATTTAGATGAATTAAAAACCCATTTTGTAATGAAACCCGAAGTACCATTTGATGTTTTCATATTTGAAAAACCAGAGGTGAATCGAGTCGAAGATAAAACAATCACCAAAGACGGAATTCATATGATGATTGGAATCCAAGTCGATCATATCGTGGGTACCATGATTCGTAAGAAAATCATTGATAAAATCAGTGACGTATGTGACTTGCCTTTGACCAATACATGGGATACGGTCTTGGATGAAGGGATTAGTAAGGGAACCACCAATTGGCAATTGTTTGGGTCCAAGAAACCGAACAATGAAGCATATGATTTAACTCAACATTTCGTGATTGAATTCGATGACTGTGATGGAGAATTTATGATGGAATCCAAAGATGTTCAGGAATTCAAGAGGAGTTTAGAAAAGAATTTCTGTAAATTATCTGCACAAAATTCGAAACTTCCAAAATTCGAGATTCATCCGAAAATTCAAGGTGCTTATAAGAAAATGATGGACGCTGCTTTGAAAAAAAAACCAAAAACAAGTACCAATAAAACAAATTCAGACAAAAACAAAGAAAAAGAAAAAGAAAAAGAAAAAGAAAAAGACAAACTAGAAAAAGACACGGAAGATATTCATGTAAGTGATTTAGAAGATGATGACGAAGAAGAAAATGAAGAATCCATTTCATTAGGTGAAATATCGAATGCGGAAATGTTGGAGAAAGCGGTGAATCAAATGTTGAAACGATTAAAATCGAATGAAAGCGACATTTTGGAGACGCATCAATATACACAGATTTTGCCTGCCAAATATTATGACCCAGGTTCACATACGTTGAATCGTGGTGTTGCTTTTGCGCTTAAAAATACGGATGAACGGCTGTTCTTGTCTTGGGTGCAATTGAGAAGTAAAGCACCAGATTTTGATTACGATACCATTCCGGAATTATATGCGACTTGGAAAAAGTATTTTCATAAAAAGGAAGACGGTATTACAAAACGTTCCATTATGTATTGGGCAAAACAGGATGCGTATGAAGATTATTTAAAAGTGAAAAACAATTCCATCAATACATTTATTGAAGAATCCTTGAATTCTGCCACGGATTTTGATTTTGCACAAGTCTTGTATCAAATGTTTAAAGATAAATATGTTTGTTGTAGTATTCAAAACAAGACCTGGTTTATCTACAAGAATCATCGCTGGGAACCAGATAAAGGAATGACCCTTCGTATGGCCATTTCCAAAGATATGTTTAATTTGTTTCATTTGAAAATGGATGAAATTGCAAGTGAAATACAAAATACAGAAGATGAAGAGAAAAAAGATTATTTGAAGAAAAAGGCCGCTCAAATTTCAAACATTTCAGCGAAATTGAAAAAGACGAATGATAAAAATAATATTATGCGTGAAGCAATGGAACTCTTTTATGATAAAGATTTTATTAAATGTATGGATACTAATAAATATTTAATGTGTTTCAACAATGGGGTAGTTGATTTCAAGAACAAGATTTTCCGCGACGGTTATCCTCAAGATTATATTACCAAGACAACGGGAATTCGATATGAACCTTATCAACCCGACGATCCAAAACATGCAACACTTGCAGCGGAAATCAAAACCTTTATGGAAAAATTATTTCCGATTGCTTCCTTGAATCATTACATGTGGGACCATTTGGCTTCTTGTTTAATTGGCGTCAATATCAATCAAACTTTTAATATTTATCGTGGAAGTGGCAGTAATGGAAAATCGATTTTGGCGGATTTAATGTCCTTGACATTTGGTGAATATAAGGGGACGGTGCCGATTACATTAGTGACCGAAAAGCGAGGTAATATCGGTGGTACTTCTTCGGAAATTGTTCAATTAAAAGGGATTCGATATGCGGTCATGCAAGAACCGTCGAAGAATACAAAGATTAATGAAGGGATTATGAAGGAATTGACTGGTGGTGATCCGCTTCAAGGTCGCGCTTTGTATTCGGAAAGTGAGACATTTGAACCGCAATTCAAATTGGTGGTTTGTACCAATCATTTATTTGATATTCAATCGAATGATGATGGTACATGGCGTCGTATTCGAATTTGCGACTTCTTGGCGAAATTCGTGGATGAAAATGAAAAACATACCGATGATACACCTTATGTTTTTCCAAAAGATAAAGATTTAAAAGATAAATTGCCAAAATATGCGCCAGTTTTTATGAGTATGCTTGTGAAACGTGTATTTGAAACGGATGGTCACGTGAAAGATTGTGATGTGGTGACTGCTGCATCGAATCGTTATCGCCAGGGTCAAGATGTCATTGCTGGATTTATGAGTGAAATGATTGCAAAAACCGGAAATCCAAAGGACCGAATCAAGAAACAGGAATTAGCACAGCAATTCAAGATCTGGTATCAACAAGAACAACAATCTGGGAAATTACCGAAAAGTCAGGAGATTTATGATGTCATGGATAAGAAATTCGGTATTTGTAAATCGACTGGATGGCAAGGAGTGAAAATCAAGTATACAGAAGAAGCGGATGAGATGGAAGATTTGTAAAAGAGAAAAGAGAAAAGAGAAAAACAACAAAAAAAATTAATCAGCCCTTTCAGGAGATAAATATTCAAGGGTAGAAGGATTTTCTTGGGACCAATGGAACCAAGAAAATATTTTTTTTTCCAACTCAATCAAATAAGAAATCGTAAAAGGATAAATACATAATAAAATCAAGAGAATGATATAATTTCTTCTAGGGGTTTCCCAAGGTAATAAAAAAAGTCCGATTACAAATCCAATAATAATAAGGATATAAAAGAAATTAAACCAATAATACCAATACTGTAAATTGTCAAGCATTTGATTTTCATAGATACTTTTTCGATTATTCGTAATAATAACTCCTGAAGTTGCTGCAATATCTTTTTTCAATAATTCATTTTCTTTGGAAATGATTTCATAAAGTTCCAAGACATTGGCATTATTTGTTAATAAATTATTATATGTTTGTAGAATGGTATTTATATCTGAAACATCTCGTTGAAAATCTTGTTTGATTATTTCGATGATTTGATAAGATTTCGAATCATTTAACATTTGCTATATTATTCAAATATTTTTCTTTTCCTTTTTGCATTTTCCCTTTTTCCCTTTTTCCCTTTTTCCCTTTTTCCCTTTTTTCTAAAATCCATTAAATTGGACAAAGGATTGTCCACTGGTTGGTTCAGGAGACCAACCTAATGTAACATCTGGTTTTTTATATCGATTTTCTAATTCTGGTTTTGTAAGAGCATCTATGATTGGGTTATTACTATTTGGAGAACCCGAACCACTTGTTAAATTTTGAAAACTTTCTGGATAATGACTCATTCCATAAATGGTAGAAGAAAGATTATTGGATACTGTAGAAACTCCACTAATTAACCCAGTAGAAGCCCTGGAAATACCTTTGGAAATATCATCCGAAAAAACAGTATATAAATTGGAAGAATTTGCATTATTTACTAATACGCCATTATTTGTATTGGTTGGATACATTTTCCCATTTGGAACACAAATATTTAGACTAGCATCATAGGTGGAATAATCATCGCAACAAGCCTGACCTTGACAAATCGATGAAAGATCGTTGGACCTAGGATTCGCCCAAGGGTCCACATAATTTGCACTGGCATCTGTATTTGGTTTAGGCGCAGTTGAGGCATCAAAACTCCAATAATATTCGTCATACATCATATTATCGCGTAACCACATATAGTAAAGTCTAGGTAACAGATTCCATAATCCGATAATAATAATTAAGAAAAACAAGGTAGTAAATGCCCAACCAGGTAAGAAAGCATTATTACGTAACCAAACAACCAGAATCAATGGAATCAATATCCACAGAATAATTTGAAAGATTTTGCTATGATTCGAATATTTCTGTGAATAATAATTATTAATTTCAATCAAACGAAATTTATTATTCTTTTCTTGTTCCATTTCTTCTAATTTTTTCTTGGATTCATTTAATTCTTGTTCTACAATGGAAATCGTTCGTTTCTGCTCGTCCAATGTTTCACTGGAATTCGTAAGCATGATTCCATAGGTTTGATTTAGATTTCCAAGAGTTTGATAAAGATTCATACGCATTTGAGAGAGTTGGTTTATTTTTTCGATAATTTCATTTCGTTGTTCTTGTGTTAAATTTGGATTTTCTTCTAAATTACTAAACATTTCTTGTTCCAATTTTTGTAAAGATTGTATATCGATCAATATTTGTGTATTATTATCAGAAATTGTCATTTATATATAAATAATAAGAATATTATATCTTCTTATTATTTATTTTATTTTTCTCCATTTTTCTCCATTTTTTCCAAGTCCTTGTTTTCATTCATTCATCATTTTTATTTGGAATTCATTACTTTGAGAGCAACCATGGCAACACCAAGAAGTAAAATGGCATATAATAAATAAGTATAATTTTGACTTTTTACCACGAGGTCACTATCTTTTAATATATTGGACACATTTTTATTCGTAGTTTTAGAATACTCTTTTAATTTTTCCTTTATTTCATCATATTCACTGATGTATTTTTTAATATTAGTATCTATATCAACAGACTCACGATTGACATTTTGAGTATTTGTGTTATACAGACTCGTGTTTGTATTTATTTGTTGAGATAATAATTTGAGACGGTCTTCTAACTGGGACAAGACGTTTTCTTGGACCGGGTCAGAAGAAGTATTTGCATTTGCATCTGCATCTGACGAAGAAGAAGAAGAAGACGTAAAGTTTTCAATAAAGGAATTGAACCCATATGGATAATCCGTATTTAATCGAGTATTTGGAACAGTCTTCCCACTATTTACATAATGAGACCAAGTATTAGAATCAACATTCACTACTTTTCGATTGGTAGCAGCAGTGCCAGGAGTTAACTTTTTATTACGAAGATTTAAACTACGATTTGGATTCGGTTGTTTTTCACTATTAGGGTAAATACCTGAATTTTTTGGATAACAAGTGGAGGTAGAAATATCAAAAACATAACCATAACAATCCTCTATATTATTACATGTTTTTTGACACATTTGGTCACTCGCATTTCCATAAGAAGAATTTGGAATATCATTCCCCATATTATCATAATTGGTTAATGTACTATATGTAGTTGATAATTGAGAAGTCGAGTTTGGATAATCTGATAATACACCATTTGGATTGACATAACCCATTTTTCCAATATCCGATAAGGAACCTCCTTGAGTCACTTGATAAAGGGCATTGACTCCTATATTTCCATAATTAAACCCGTCCTTTCCTTTTATACAAGGTTCGGCCATTCCAGAATTACTAATTTGGTCGATACTGTTACTTACGAGACACTTGGCCTGTGGATTTCCAGATAAGGGATCTGTTTCCATTTGAACATTTTGTAAACCGAAAAAAGAAAAACCATTTTCTTGTGCATATTGTTGACAAGAAGCCATATTATACGTCGCGGAACCATTATTGACGACAGTCATTTTACTTGTATTATTGTAACAACCTAAATAAGGAGAATCGGAGTTATTTTCATAAATTGCATTTTCCCAATCACGACCATACATTTTTCCGTCATTACCAAGAGTACTTGTATTGGAGTTTCCTAAACTGGTCGATTTATTTACATCATTACTTACAAAACATTGTGATTTTTGGGTTTCATCATTAAAATATTGCAATCCGAAATATTGATTCCCACTCTTTAATGCCTCTTGTGAACAAGAATTGTAATCATAGGTTCTACTTCGATTATTGATTGCTTTCATGGTTCTGTTATAACTATCACGATAACTACCTAGATAAGTGGAATCTTGGGTTTTATATACCGCGGTATTTAATGGTCCTCCATAAATATAACCATCCTTTTGTTGGGTACATACTTGAGTTGCTTTGCCATAAGTTTCTGCTTGATTTAAATCATTTGTCAGAAAACATTGAGCCAATCCTGTAGAAGAATCCAGATTTTGAAGACTGTAATAATTATAACTGGCATCAATAGCGGATTGTAAACAGGTTGAATTATTATATATTTGTGCACCACTATTTACCGCTTTCATGAGAGGAGTCCTTACATCATCTTGATAACAACCTAAATAGTCACTGGAAGCGTCGCTGGCAACTTGATTCACTAAAATATTGGAATCTTCATTTCCACACATTTGTCCTTTTTGCATCGGAGTTCCACTCATTAAAGGTGGACTAGTAGGAATGGTGGTTCCAGGAAAGGTATAGGAAGGGTCCCATGGAATATTGACATTAACTGGTTCGCTTGATGGACAATTATTTTTACCAGCAAGATTATCAAACGTGTTTTTGTCTGGATATAATTTCACAACCCCTTTTTCCGTAACATAGGCGATTTGACCAGTAGAAAAAAGAATATTTTGTTTCAAATAAGGATTGGATGGATTCATTTGTTGTACCACTTTTTGGGCTCGTGAATTTGTTTCTCGTTTTACATTTTGATATTCAACAAGTAAATTATTGTATTGATTCACAAGGAGTTCATTTTCATTGGTGTTTGCGTTTGCGTTCATATTTGAATTTGTATTCATGTCTCCAAAACCTTCGGTAATAAATCTTTGCTTTTTTTTCACTTCTTTTTTGATTTTTTTTTGAAGTTTCTTAAATTCTTGACCTTGATGTAATGTAGGCGTGGGAGCAGAATTCGTAAAACGATGATGACGATATGCTTCGGAACTTTTCATCCCTCTCTTTTGTAGTGGAGTAGGTTCCTTAAAGTAAGTATAAACATCTTTTTTAGGTAAATATTCTTGGTTCTCCATGTTTTGATTTTTTTGATTTTTTTTATTTTGGTTATTTTTATTTTCGTCGTTTTCACCAAAAATGAATTGAAACATTTATTTGCTATACTTTATATGTTTAAAAAAAGTATAACCAAAAGTATTTTTATTCCATGAAATAGTAGTTCCTAAACCTACCGATAAGTTAGTTTTACATAGGATGTTCTTTCAGGTAAATAAATTGAAAAAAGGTAGGTCACGAATAGAACATTTTTTTAATGTTTTTGATAGATGCACCTCCAAACATAAAATTATTTCTCTCGGCGTCCGAACTAGTTACTGAAAACAATAAATAACGAAACAATAAATAAATTAAAAAAAGGAGAATTAGAAAAAGGAAAAAATAAACATAATAATAATGAGTTACGGAAAGAGTTGTCTCATTAATTTCATTGGTTAACGATTGATTTTCGGCCAACTTTTCATCAATCATTTTTTTATCTTTCAATAATTGTTGATAATTTTTATCTAGAATTTGAGAAGAAACTTGTGATTCCGTTTCATTATTTGTTAAAGGTAATTGTTTTGATAATTGAAGAATTTCCATATTTACCATGGTCATTTTATCATTTAAACCTTTCAATACCAATACATATTGCATTGATTCAGGAACAATCGCAATTTGATTTGGGGTTGGACCTAGACTTCCATTCTGTCCGGAACTTGCCCAACAGTATTTATTTTTTGTATCAAAAGTGGCACCTGAACAAGAAGAATTTGCAATACATACATTTAAACAAGCAGAAGCATCGGTAACCGGTCCTCCAGATAATGGTTGAGACCCCCAAACTGCATGGTCCTTAATAAATATCCACTTATTTGAACCGTCGGCAACAGATAAAGAATATAAATAACTTTGATTTACTTGTTGGTATTCGGTTAAAAGTAAATTGTATTCTTGAATCAGTGACTCTAATTTTAAAATGGAGGATTCATTTGTTGTATTTGTTGTATTTGTTGTTGTTGTATTTGTATTCATTTAATATATAAGAATATTTTCATTTTTGTCGCTTCCAAAGAACAAATAAACAACTACCTGTAAATAATCCTAAATATAAAAAATACTTTTCATAATTGGTTTCTTGAGAGAAAAAAGGAGTGAAAGAAAACTTTTCTGATAGACGAATTGGTAGGAGACCATTGAAATTTGTATATTTTGTAATCATACGTTGAATACTCTCTTCGTTGCTTTTTTTAATGTAATCTGTCAATTCTTTGCTCATGAAATCTGGTTTTTTTTCATAAGAACAGTATGAAAAGGGTGTTGGCATTGGTTTCTTTATACGATTTACATATTTTAAAAAAGATATGATTTCCATTTATGAAATGAAAGAATAAATAAAAAAAGGATATTTTACTAAATATCTTTTTTTTTGATTTTCTTATACCCGAGTATTATTATATCTGGCAATGGTTCGGTCACTAAAGATTTGGATGGTGACATAGAGAGAAAATAAAACCCCAATCAATAAATGAAGATTCGTGAAATAATCACGATTATACATATCATTGAATTCATAGACCATTCCAATGGAACCGTGCTGTTTTGAATTGATTTGATTGTAGTTCTTTGTTAAAGATTGGTTTTCTTTTTTGACTTCTTTAATTTTCTCATTCTGTTGCATTAAATATTGGTCTAAAATCTGAATGTTTTTTACAAGTGCATTTTTAATAGAAAAAAGTTGTGAATTTAAGGACTCCATATTCGAACTCGCTGTTAGAAAGATTCGTTCATATTCATCATTGGTTGGATTCATTTCATAATTCACATAGGATTTTTGAAATTGTTCTAAAATCGGGTCTAATTGATCATTCAATTGTTCCAAAGTACTTTGATACGTTCTCAGTGAATATAATTTTTCTGTTAAAATATTATTTTTATTTGGGGTTGTATTCATATTTGTTATCTATTATAATTGTATTTTATTATATTTTTTGTATTTTATTATATTTTTTGTATTTTATTATATTTTTTGTATTTTATTATATTTTTTGTATTTTATTATATGTATAATATATTACAAAAATACAAAACTATATACATATGCATAATAATGAATATTTAAGAGCGTTTGTCATTGGTTCCTCTTTTTTTGTATTTGCACCTTTCTTTTTTGCCGTATCGCGTTTCGACCCAAAAAAAACGAGTTTCGATTATGTTTCTTATACTCTTCTGGCACCCATCGGTTTAGGGTTTATGAATGTGATTTCTTTAATCATTGCAAAACTATTTCATCTTTCAAAAAGAATGAGATATTTGGTAATAAGTATATTGGCACCGACTTATGTAACCTGTATGATATTATTTTTTAAATTATATAATTATACAAAGAAAGAATGGTTCAATCATATTTGGAAATTATATCTATTTTATTTTATCGTGGTGAATGTTAATTTATATTTATTGGATAAATATGTGTAAAATGTCCAATTCGATTTTAACGTTTATGCCAATACACCGAACAATCTTCGTCACTACAGATTTTATGTGAATCGTTCGTATATTTGTCCCAATAGGGAACCGCATCCGGATCATTTTCTCCAATCATATGTTTATGTTCATCAATCTGTGATATCCCTAATACACCGGTATTCACATATATTTCTTTCACATAATCACGTAATTCTGGATTCGTCAAATTTCCATATCTTAATAAATGCGTATCAGGTAATATAAAATCCTTCGACCATCGTGTGGAACAAGCAACGGAAATCTCTGTTTTATTATAGACGGAGTGAAACCACGACATTGGATTATACAATACATCTCTTTCTTGTAATTCTACCTCATATCTTTCCGCATACTTAATTAATGGAAATTTATCTAACAAAGTATCTGTATCCATATTCAAGAAACGTGATTGCGAAGCCATATAAATACCCTTCTTTTGAAAATGGGGATATAATAGGGCTAATTGATTCGGATTAAAAAATGTCCATTTTTTCTCTCCTTGTATCATTAAATAAAAATTATTTGTATATGCGGCATGTAAAGCAGTACCAGTTCCTTTAACCACCCCTAAAAACAATTGTTTACTATCATTTTTCATATAACCGCCGATAATTTCTTGAATCCGAATCATGTCCGAATCTGGTAACAAGTTTTCATAATGATAAAATAAATTGGTAGAATTTGTAAGATAACATTTATTTTCAGTAATGTTTTTGAGTTCCGTAAAGATATTATCTGGACACGTTTCTTCTGGACTAGGACTCATATATACTTTCTGGTTTCCGGCAATTTTCATAAGATGGTTAAATCTCATGGTGGTAAAACATTTCAAATCAAGTCCGCGAATGACAAATGGATAATCATTTTTCATATATTTCATTACCTTTTCTTTGAAGTTTGGTGTATTTACATAAATCACTTCGATTTTTGTAGGGGAATGACACATCTCTCTGTTTTTTCGTAACCATTCTAAATTTCGGTCACATATTTTGATAACTTCTTCCTGATTCAACGTATTATTTCCACTTGAGATACGTGGAAAAATGGCCTTATTAAATTCCGCATAATATTCTAGAGGTAGGATGGGGGTAAATCCGGTTGTCATCGGGGAACAATATTGTGGTACTAATTGCCAAGATAGGCCAAATAATGAGTAAATATCATAGATGAGAAAGATTGTATTTATTTTTAGGATTCTTACAAACATATACGAGTTTGATTGGTAAAAAAAAAGAATCATAAGGATGACAAACATGATGATTGGTATCAAAATATTATATAGATTCATTTTTGTTTTCATTTTTATTTATTTTATTAATTTTGTTTATGATGAATATATATTATTATATACAAGTAAAATAAAATATATTATGGAAACTTTCTTCTAAATGGCTACATTCACACACCAACGATAATAAGGCGCTTCAATCGCCGTTTTACTTGGTCGCATAATTTTACATACTTGGTCAGGTCGTAAACAAATGGCCTGTGAAACTGGGTCAAAACGCGAAATTTCAGGTAATAGATTTTTATTCGTGATATTATATTTATTCAACATCTCATCGATTTCCAAAGAATTCATCTTTGTATGTTTGGGTACAAAACTATGTTTTAAGATATTAAATTGTAGTCTTTTGATACTTTGAACCACAATAAAGATTTGTTCGGTTTCCCAAAGATGCATAATTTCATTCATTAACGTATCATTCATATCATCTTTTATAATAATCATCAAGGTATCTTCTTTTTGAAGAACTTCTTCTACGTGATAAAGGTCTTCAATCATTTCATGAATATTGTTTGGACGAATGACTTTACCAAAATAAAAACGGATATAAATCTTGTTTTTTCTTTTGGTCGTTGCGTCTTCTTCCTTTTTTTCTAAAAGAAGGTCCAATTGTTTATTTTGATACATGGCGCTTAATTCATTGTAACTAAATTCGGAATAATCCTCGACATTGTATCCTTGTTCTTCCATTAATTCGAGTAAAATTTTTCTTGCAGTATAAATGGAATTCATAAAAGTACTATTACTTGCGTTTGGATTGGTTGCATTGGACATATTTTTGATTGATTTTATATAATAATAAGATAACTTTATATATTTATATTGATTCATAATTCAATTTTCTAGCTAGTTATCCACTTTTTTACAACGAAGTAAGAAAAAAGTGGAGCAAAAATCTAAGTTAGTTTTTGGTTGATTTGTTATAGAAAAAAAAGAAAGAATCAACCCGAAACCAAAGATTCTTTCAAAGGTATAACAAATAATTTATATTTATATTTATATTTATATTTTTTATTTTTATAAGATAAAATACGATACGATAAATAGGATATGATAAAATACGATACGATAAAATACGATATGATAAAATACGATATGATAAAATAGCAATACAATATGATTTATACTTGTGGTTCATCATCATCTTCATCTGCTATCTCCACCTGAGTAGAGCGTAGTCCAAATTCAAACGGCACAACCACTGGCTTATCTAATTTTTTTTTCAACACAATAATATCACGATATAATTCATAACAATACTGAGAACGGCCATACTCATGGAATAATATGAACAAATATTGGACAAAGGTTTTTAATTTTTTTAACGAAGGGATGTCCCTCTTTTTTTCTTCAATAAGGAATTTACCTTTATAGAGTGCTTTCCAAATGGAACTTAGTTTCATTTTTAGATTTTGATGAGTGATGGAAGGATAGTATTTTTTATAGATGATGTAAATATATTTATTCAGTAAATAAGCATTCAAAGAATGAAATAATTTTAGTGGCTCATATTTGTGCACTAAAAGAACTGCTTTGGTTTCATACGTAAAATAGGATTGAATTTCACGTAACATATCATCGGGAAGCAAAGCAACGCGTTTCAAGAATTTTTTCCACTTTTCATCTTTGGCATCGACCTTTTTTCTTTTGTTTTCTTCCATTTTATTCTCAAAGATTTCTACGTCCATGACGGTAGTCAGCGTTTCGTGTTCGAATTTTTGTTTGGCCTCTTCCAGAACTGCACATTCAGCAATAACTTCTCTCTTTAAACTATACATTTCGGTTTGATAACGGTTCATTTTGTTTTGATATTCTTGAAGTTGAATCTTGATATCAAAGACATTCCCGGTAAAAGTAACGGAGTTGGTTTTCATTTTTTGAACCTTGACTTCAAGGTGTTTGCCCCTATTTTTATTATTTAAAATAATTTTACGTTTGTCGGTGGATTCCGCTACGTGGTCATTGAACTTTTGATTGATTTTTGCTTTTTCATTTTCGATTTGCATAAATTTCTTGAAATCGCGTTTGTTCAACAATTTTTGATTTTCTTCAATCACTTGGTTGCTGGATAATTGTAAGACGTTGCGTAACATTTTAACTTAAGAGTAGGTTTAGGATTAGGATTTTAAAAACTTGATTCACTTTTATTTTATAAGATGCTTCTTCCAAGAATTTCGAAAAAGCATTTCAATTTTTTGTCCACTTTTCCACTTTTTTACAACGAAGTAAGAAAAAGTGGCGCAAATCCACTTTTAGGAAAAGTGGAGCAAAAATCCTTGGATTTTTATTTTTTGAAACCCAATTAAAGAATTCCTGGAAATAGATAATAAATAAACGTTCTTTACACTATGAAAGATAATCTAAAGAATGGAAAAGAAGAATCCTTACAACTAAAAAAAGAAGAACAAGGAAAAGAAGAACAAGGAAAAGAAGAACAAAAAGAAATCATTAGAACCGAGAATAAAAATGAATATTATGTTTATTTTTTGGAAAAAGGATATTTTGTCCTTGTTTACATAAGTAATACATGTATAACGATGCTAAGAATATCCATTTCTTTATACGGTATTTATTTCGTATGGATTCTATTACATTATTTTGCTTCCCACTTATATATTCGTTTTTGTGTTCCTGGTTCCCTGATGGGATTGATCGTTTCTCCCTTTTTAACAACAACACCACATTGTCAAGCGTTACGATGGGTCATTTATAATGGTGCCAATATGATAAACAATATGTGGATCATTCTCGGTTCTTGGATTTCTACATTCTTGATAAAAACGTGATAAAAAATGAAATTATACATAGTCAATGACAGCAGCCGCCATTGCATTCATTGCTTTTACTATACTATAATTTTTATCTGTTCCATTATAAAAATTATAACTCGATGCACCATTTGAAAGAATTAGAATATTTTGATAATTGATTGTTTCATCCTTACCACCTTCAGCACTATAACTATTTGTATCTGGATGATAAGTAACCGTTCCATAATTTTTATTATTAGAATCATAAAAAGTATAAATCGTATTATTTGAATTGGTTGATATTGTTATACTTTTTTGAAGTAAATTTTTCTTTGTATTATTCTTATTTATTAAATCAACATTCATTTCAACTTTTGTTTTTACACTAGTAGGTTGAAATTTAATATAAATTTCATTATTACGACCATTATCAAAAAAGCGAGCAGTTATATTCTTATCAATAGTAGTTCTTTCATATACAGAAGAATAACCAATATTATTTACAATAGCAATTACATTATAATCCGTTATTGTTATAGTGGCTCCACGAGGGCCGACGGTATTAGAAATTTTATTATAAAAATAAAATCTAGTAGTATAAGTAGTACCATTAGTATCTAAAATTGCATAATAATTTTCATCGCTATCTTTACCAATCGTAACGGTTACTGTCATTTTTATAATATAAAAAAATATTATAAAAAATACGAAAAAATAAATTTACATATAAAATTATGTATTATCAATCACCGACTGAATCATCGCATACATTGCTTTAACTACACTTGTATCTTTATTCTCCCCACCAAAAAAATTATCACCTATTGCAAGATTAGCAATAATTGCAATATTTTGAAAATTCTTTGTTCCATTACCGCTACTGCCACTACTATATGATGCTGTATAAGAATTTTCATCTGAGTTATATACAACTGTTCCTTGAACTGCTAAACTATCATAATTATAAAAAGTATATTCTGTATTTGAACCTTCTGTTACATATTCAACGTATGTTTGTTGTAATTGATCCTCTATTGGTTCTCCATTTTCATTAGTTTTAGTACAGTTTAAAAAAACATAACCAGGTGTATAAGAAAAACAGACTGTATTAAAAACATATTCTAAATCGTTATAATAATATGAAATAGTAGAAATATTATTTACATTACTAATACTATCGCTTTGCTCAGTCGTAGAAGAAGTATTATAATAATGTTTCTTGTCACTTATATATGCATTCGTTACAGAATTCGAAAATGTATAAGAAGAAATAGTTGTAGTTTTGTTTGCAACAAGATCATAATCCCTAGTAGTGTAAGTAGAAGTAGTACTTTCATCATCTACAGTTGCATAATAGTATCCATCACTATCTTTACCAATCGTAACAGTTACGCCCATTTTTATAATAGAACAAAATATTATAAAAAATACAAAAAAAATACCCTAAAATTTACAGTTTAATAATTTTTTTTATCTCTCCAGAATTTGAATCTTCTGTAGATTTATTCTCTCCTTCTTCGCCTTCGCCCTCTTTCCCTTCTTCTTCTTTCTTTTCTTCTTCCACCGTTAAAATGGTTGATTTAGGTTCGGGTTCTTTTACAATCATAATCGGGGAAGAAGCGGGTACATATCCTGGACTTTGATTGGAACCAGAATCTTCTTCCGAACTAGAAGGAATATACCCAGGACTTCCCGGTGCATATTGAGGCGATTCTTCTTGTTGTTGTTGTTGTTCTTGCTTGGCCCTTTCACGTTGTTCAATCGCGTTCAAGATACGTAATTGATCCGCTTCCGGTCTCACCAACAATTCATACTTTTTATAATCACTCAACAATTTGAAATATTCATTCAAGATTCCCGGATAACGTGGACCTACGTTGACCGTACCATCCGGATTTTGAACGCGAATATACATTTCATCCCCCGCTTGCATTGGTAAAATAAGCGGCTGTTTTTCCCCCGTTTGGTCTTCCAACAATTTTCTCTCCAACAAATATTTCTTATACTGTTTATTCAAGGTATGTTTATCCACCATCAATAATTGTTGTAGCATCGAGCCCTTATCTTGTTGTTTCTCTAAAGGTTTTTCTTCTTCAATATATTTCTCTTCAGCAATAACCACAGGTACTTGACCATACGTTTCTCTCGTTTTCTTATTTATCATACTAGAATATTCTTTCAACACTTCTTCCAGATTCTCGGCATCTGGTTTCACGATCCTTTTCAGATTATCGGAATAAGACATATTCAACAATTGATCCACATTGTTTTCAGTAATCACACGCATTTGGATATTCATTGCTTGTAATTCTTGCATCAACAATTTAAAAGCATAAGGAACACGTAATAAACTGAATGAACGGCCGAATTTACTAATATTCTTGATATTCAAAGAACCATCCGGATTCGAATGGAAATGAATCGGTCCATCAATAAAAGGACTCAAAAACAGATTTTGAGCATCATTGTAAATCGCAATTGCTCCCGTTTTATTACAAACGGCCATATAATATTCGTCGCCCCTCACCAAAAAGGATTCATTCAAGAAATACGAGGCCCCGTGTGCCAAAATCCCATCGCGTTCCATCTCTCCAATACGTAATCCACCATCATTGGCACGACCTTGAACCGTCTGTCTCGTCAATTGAGTTCGCGGCCCCGTCGCACGATAATTGATTTTATCTTTGACCATATGTTTCAAACGCATATAATAAGTGGGTCCCATAAAAATATCCGCTTGTAACTGTTCGCCGGTCATCCCATTATATAAAATCTCGTTTCCACTAGAATGATATCCCATATCAACCAGCATATCTCCGTAATGGAAATAATTGGAACCTTTCACTTGAAAAGCGGTACAATCGCCGAAAGTGCCGTACATGGCACACGCTTTGCCGAAAAAGGATTCCACTAATTGACCAATCGTCATACGCGAAGGAATGGCGTGAGGATTGATGATTAGATCAGGCCTTATTCCGTCTGCCGTAAATGGCATATCCGCTTCCGGAATAATGAGTCCAATGGTTCCCTTTTGTCCCGCACGACTTGCCATCTTATCTCCAATGGCAGGAATACGCTCTTCGCGAATTCGGACTTTGGCAATATTGAATCCTTCTTCGCCTTGAGTGACAAAGGATTTATCCACAAAACCGAGTTGGCCTTTTTTCGGTGTTACAGAAGCATCGATCCACGGACTCTCAATACTACCAGTCGAAGCCTCTAAATTCTGTGTAATTTTACCGATGAGAACCAATTTATCATTCATCGCCGTTTCCTCTTTGATCATTCCATAATTATCCAAAATACTATAATCATATCCGGGTTTAATACCGACCACATTGTTCTTCTCAATATTGGCAAATTTCGAATTTACGAGACCAGATACTTTGGCACTTTCTTCGCGCGCCTCGTAGGTGGAAAAATAAGTCGTACGAAAAATACCACGTTGTACCGAGCCTTCATTGATTAAAATGGCGTCTTCTACATTGTACCCAGTATAAGACATAATGGCCACAATGGCATTGACGCCATAAGGTTGTTGCTCATTATTAATATACTCCAAATAACGCGATTTAATCAAGGGGATTTGTCCATAATTGAGAACGACGCCCATTTTATCCATGCGTACTTGATAATTCGAATGATAAACGGATACTGCTTGTTTACTTTGACCACAAGAAAAAGCGTCACGTGTGACTGGATTATTTTCAGGATAAATAATTTGATTTCCCATGACCCCTAATAAGAGAGAAGGGTCGATTTCGACATTAGTATAATAAGCATTTTTATCCAATTGATCCACGGTATTGGCAATGAGTGCGCTTTCTTCTTCCGCCGTATCGACGTAATCAAGTACAGCGGCGTTTTCACGTAAAACCTCTTCCAACTTGGCGGTTGCATCATTCAAGGAATACAATTCCTCGATTTCATAAATCCGGTTTTTTTTGAAAGCAAAATTTTCATCGATTTTCTTTTTCATTCCAGAAACCAATTGGGTCCAAGTAATTTTCCCTTCTTTCAATATTTCTTTTACATCTTTACGGTCATAACTGACATGGCCCTTTTCTACGTAATAAATAGGACGATTCAGACGCCCGGAATCCGTATAAATGGTAATTTCATTGTTTTTATAATCGAAAGAAAGACTGGTAAAAACGGGTAAAATACCGTTACGACGATATAAACGCAATTGAGAAACAATGGAAATCGGGTCGTCCACCACCCCAATCCAGTTTCCATTTAAAAAGATTTTGGTACTCGCTGCCAAATAATCGGCATCGCATTCTAACAGACTTTTCATCGAAATGTGTCTTTTTAACCAATCTAATAAAGGAAAAGCGGAATATCCACTCGTAATATACGTACTAATGGCCATATGTTTATGTAGACCGATATTCCCACCATCGGGTGTATCAAGAGGATCAATAAATCCCCACTGAGAACTGTTTAAAAGTCGAGGACCGATTACCTTGGCACTGGCATCCAGTGGTAAATTGATTTTTCTTAAATGAGAGATAAAACTATTCCAACTTAATCGATTCAAATCTTGAACGACACCTACACGTTTGGTATGCTCTTGCGAGCCCCAATTTCCTTTGAACGCTTTACGGAACCCAACTTCCACATCTCTTACTTTGAAAAAAGCGATAAAATTGGATTCGATGAGACTGATAAAATTATCCTTGTATTTATTTACTTCTTCTTTTTTTCCCGGTCCTTTCATATTCACTTCTTCCTCCTCATCCTCTTTATATGCACTACCATGATAATAATATTCTTTATCGATTTTCGTATAAATGGCTCGTTGCTGAATCAAATAATATTCGCGAAATAAGTCATAAATAAGGGTTCCAGACAATTCGATACGTTTGAAACGGAAATTATCGCGGTCTGTCGGCCGTTCATCACCGGAATAAACACGTAATAATTTATAAACCATGTATCCAACAAAATACGCTTTTTCCAAGAAATTCATTTCCCCTATATGAGGCAGAAAATAATCGGTCAAAATCTCCAAGACACCGGAAACGGAGCCACGTTTTGTAAAAGAAGCAATATAACGAAGCGCCGTTTCTTGATTAAAGATATAATTGGCATCGTGTACGGAAGGAATAAAAAAATCAACATACGATTCATTTGTTTTTAAATCAAGTAAACACGTTTTTACAATTTCTTGGTCACTATATACGCCAAGTGCCCGCATTAAAATAAAAAGAGGAACGGGTTTACGAACATTGGGGACGGAAACCACGATTTGTTGATTGGTCCAATTGGGAGAGGGGGCAACAATACGTACCGCACTGGTACGAATCGGTTTGGAAGCGTCCTCAGAGACTGAACGAATTTCTGCACTGGCACTGTAAATCTCACCTTCTTTGAATTTACGAATGTATAACATATTATCGGCGAATTTTTCTTGAGAGACAATACATTTTTCTTTTCCGTCAATGATGAAATAACCGCCATAGTCATTACGACATTCGCCCATATTGAAACGTACTTCAGGTGCCAATCCTTTTAAAATACAAAGATCACTTTGAAGCATAATCGGGAAACGGCCAAGAAAAATCTTTTCCAAAGTGGTGGAATGTGTTTTTTTCTCTTCATTCCCATTACCTCGTGTATAATAGATAAAATCCACATCCACGTCGTAATGAATGGTAATTCCATAACTCATATTTCTCAATCGGGCATCATTTGGAAACATATAATGAGCATTGGTATCATCATAAATAACCGGTTTTCCAAAATAGATTTTGGTTCCATCTTTTCCGCCTAAAAATAAGTGACATTCATTGGGTTCTTCCGTATCATCTTTATCTTTTCGCTCTACCCATCGAATGGGATTGTTTTCACGAAAAATATTGTAGATTCCTTCATTGAAAAAATGATTGTATGATTCTAAATGATGAGCGACTAAATTATTCGGATTATCGGTGAAATAAGTATCAATGATTTTCCAAGAAATGGGATCGATGCTTGACCTGTTAGAAGAGGAATCGTTTTCTTTTCTTTTTGTTTTTTCTCTCTTATCGCTCTTTTTTGTTTCCTTTTCTTCATCACTTGATAATTCGATTTCTTCTTTTTCTTCTTTGTGACTCATAATATATATATTTTGTTATTTTTATATTTATATTTATACAATCCATAAATATAAAAATATATTCTTTCTTTCTTTTACTCAAAAAGTTTTATCGATACTATTTTTTGCGTTTACACGATTACCTCCTTTTAATTGTTCTTTTCAATTTGATTTTTCCTCCTTGTCTTCTTGTCGTTTTTTTCTTTTTATTTTTGGTTTTATCCGTCATCGTGAAAGATAAAGAATCCGTTTCTTTTTCTTTTTCTTTTTCTTTCTCTTTCTCTTTCTCTTTCTCTTTCTCAACTTCTTTTTCTTTTTCCAAATCCTCTTCCACTGGAGAGAAATAGAAATCGGACCAAGGTTTGGTAGGACGGTCATTCAAATAAGGACGGAAATTATCCCATTGCATATTTTTATCGCAAAAGACGTTTTTGTCAAAAGGAATCCCACAAGAATTCCCAAATCGACCAGAAAATCCCATTTTCGCAGCCATTGCCGTATCAATGACACATCCATCCACTGCTCCATGAGGAGAAAAGGGTTTGGGACGCGTAGGATCCGACATATATTCACGTGCGTCTAAATCATAATGCGAACAAACTGTTCTTGAACAAGGATTATCCTTTTTATGTAAATAGACATCATAATGATCCGCAATAATAATTTTGGCGGTTTCCAAATCGATTTCTCCTTTATATTCTTCCATTAATTCGGCCAAACGCACCTTTCGAGCACCTTGGTGTCTTCTCGTATCATAGAACCCACTATCGCTACATTCTAAATTACGGATTTTTGAATCATAAGCAGCATTGAAACCGATAAAATAACCGTTCGTTTTTCTCTCCGTATTGTGATATTTAAGTCCCAATTCTATGCGCATAATTTCATTGGTATGGATATCGGCAAATAACCAGGAATTCGCATAATCTCCTGAATTTCCTTCTAATAATATTTTTTCATAATCATCAAGGGAATCACCATATTGCATTGCTTTACGAATACGATATCCAATGGGATTCTTTTGTTCATAAGGAAAAAATCCGCCAATGGTGGTTTCGGTACCAATGATTCCTTTGGAAGTAACAAAAAAATCGGTTCCACTCCATATCATACAAGGACTTGTTTGCATTAAAATATTATGGCCTTTTCCTTCGGGGACTTGAATACTGAGAATCACGTCGGAATATTGACCGTCCACAAAATCGGTAAATGAATTATGAGCAATGACGATTTTGCCGTCTTTCGTATAATCGCCTACGGCCATAAAAGCACTACAACGATCTTTGGCACCGCCTTCTTTACCTGCACTATTTCCGGAACGAACAGATAACCAATAAGGAATAGACATGTAAAAATTCCAAGCAATGATTTCTTTTAAAGTGGTTTCGGTTCCAGCCTTGGTACATCCCTCGGCAATTCCGCGCATTTCTTCAAAGAATTCATTGAATTTCTCTTTGGTTAACTCATAAATGTCTTCATTGACGGTATCAACCATTTCTTCCCAGGTGACGGCATAACTTTCATAGATGAAATAATTTAACATTCGTTGGATTTCTTTAAATTCTTTGGCAGATAAGGTTCCGTAAGCAAAGCCGCGTTCATAAGCATCGCCTTGAATGGCCATATACGTCCACCCGTCTTTTTCATAAGAGAAACCGTTTTTTATGACCTTTTTATTGAGTGGTTCTTCGTTTTGCAATGCTACTTTGTTTTGCCCTAGATTTGTTTCTTCGATTATTTCTTCTTCGGATAAATGTTGGATCTTTGGATCATTTTCTTGTATAACATTTTCAATTGATTCCATTATATATTCCACTTTTTTAAAAATCCACTTTTTAAAAAAAAGTGGAGCAAAAAATTCTACATCTTACTTAATTAACTCGGTGTGCGAGTTTCTACAAAGAAAAAAGACAATGATATTATTGCTATGCTTAGAGAAGAAGAATATCATTGTAGAAATGATTGTTGATTCAATAAATTAAAAACTTTATAGATTTTTGCTCCACTTTTTCCTAAAAAGTGGAAGATTAACTTAACATTACTAAACCAATAAGGATAAAGAAAAGGATGTAAGGAAAAAGAACTAATAACCAAGAAATACCAGTGTGACCATCTTTACAGATTAGATTTAATACCCAAGTCCAGAATAAAATGTAAGCAAGTTTCAAGAGAAAGATAAGAATAGTACTTGGAACACGGAAAGAAAAATAACCAACGTTATATTTGCGAGTATTTCCTAAATTCTGTAATAACATAATTACTAAAGAGATGATAGAAACGACAAAGTAAACCATTGCTGGCGTACATAAATCTTTTAGTTTTCTAGGAAAAGCCATTATGAAATATAACGAGAAAAAAAGAGGGAACCGGCTGGTTCCCTCAAACACCCTCCCGCGCCCTTCGGGGAAAGATTTCAAATAATATTTTTTATTTATATTTTTTAATAAAGACTTAAAAAAATATAAAAGAATTCGCGCCCCCCGAAGGGCGCGGGAGGGTGTTTGAGGGAACCAGCCGGTTCCCTCTACTAGAGATGGTCTGCCCAAGGCAATGGATTCGTTGGTGAAGGAATTCCCTTTAAGGCATTAAAAGTGGTATTCATGTTATAAAAACTACTTCTTCCTAAATTAATTAAATCTTGTCCAAAAGAATTGGACCAAGAACCTCCTTTGTGTTTTTTAGTATTGAATTTTGGTATTTTTACTTTTTTTGTTTTTTTTCCACCACCACTAATAAATGGTTTGGAAGCGCCGACATTAATCATTTGTCTTGAAATATCAATAGGTGAGTAAGTATTTAAAGGATAATGATTACTATCTCCATCTACACCATTTACACCAGGAAAAGAACTGATTTTGGGTGTCCATGCAGTTCCTACTAAACCATTGGGATAAGGCAATGGATTTTTATAGAATCCATTGCCACCATTTTGTCCAATTTGACATTGTCCGCACCCGCCTTTTTGACCTAAACCTCCATATGGATTTGGATTGTTGGAACAACCACAACCTCCGCCTTTCATAGGTACCATCGAAGAAGGAGGACTTACTCCTCCTTTTTTTGAATATCTGGTTCGTTTGCCACCACTCATAGAATTGGAATTTAACCAATTGACGGTTGGATTTCCAGGTACATATTGGTTATTTACAATGGGATATGCTCTTCCTAAATCCATATCGTTTCTCATGCCAGAACCACCTTTTCCTACATACGCAAAATGTGGATTTGGAGTAATCGTTGGTACTTTTTCTCCCGTATAAGCCAAATTTTGTCCTAAATCATCTAATTTTTGAAAACTATTTGGACCATTCCCTCCGTATAAAAAAGGGGTATGCCCGCAATCTTTGGTTCTGCAACCGCGTTTGCACATTTTCTTTGTTTTTTTGTATCCGTGTTTCTTCATTGTATGACTTTTTTTACTTTTATCGTTTTTTTTCATACGTCTAGATTTCATAGGATATGATTTGTTCTATATATATATCCACTTTTAAAAATTAGGGGAACCTTAGGTTCCCCTATGACCCCTCCTCTTTATGCATTTTTGGCGCTCGAGTTTCTACAAAGAAAAAAAACAATCATATTCTGCGTAGCACAATATAATTGTAGAAATGGTTGTACAGCCCGCACCGAGTTTAACCAAGGAAAAAGCCGATAATTTTATCAAGGAGGGGGTATCCCGTAGGGAAGGGGGGACGTACGTCCCCCTACTTTAGATATCTACATGAGTCAATATATGTCTTCGACAACACATCTTCGTTAATCCTAAATCATCCATGACCTCGCCTTCAATCGTTTTTTCATGAAAATCTTTGGTTAAATACATTACTTTGTCAACATCAATGGATTGAGTCAACTTTTTACGACGCACTTCCGTAACATAAT
>Ga0209086_10000086_pt1 | contig 83085 bp, 79 predicted proteins | sample M_130207_XF_Meta_FD_187312 | JGI IMG/M metagenome (GOLD analysis project Ga0209086, IMG submission 187312) | Freshwater microbial communities from Lake Montjoie, Canada to study carbon cycling - M_130207_XF_MetaG (SPAdes) (version 2) | ecosystem: Environmental > Aquatic > Freshwater > Lake... | reverse complement strand
CCAACATATATTGCAAATGCTAAATTTACATAGATAAAATTGACCCAGTTTTTTCCAGAAGGCATGACTTATATTATTATTATAAAATTATTATAAAAATATAAGTTTTGTACACTTAATAACTTTAGTGTCTGCGGTATTTTCGCGATTTTCTCATTTGTCGTGATTTTCTCATTTGTCGTGATTTTCTCATTTGTCTGGTTCTTTTGTTAGATCTGCTTACGCCTCTGCTTACGCCACCACGTATTCCCCCGCTCATGCACGGCCAAACCCAGTCGGGATTTCCGCCCCACTTTCGTCTAGACCCGCCAGCCTTGCTGTCAAATTGTTGATTTGCTTGTTGTTGTGTCGCCATTTGAGCAATCTGGAGCGTTTGCGCATTCGTGGTCTGTCCTGCGCCAACGGTCTGCGGATAAGGCGACGGACTAAGCGCTATCGGTATGCGACCGTCAACAGCCTGCCCTCCGCAAAGCGTGCGTCTTTTTTTCCTACCACCCGCAAGTGCCCTATTTGCAGAAGCCTGTTGCGCACTGTTTGCCTGCGTAATAAGAAACGCGCTTTGTCGTGGATTGGCACCAGGTTGAGCAATGACCGTCTGTATTGGTATTCCATTGGCAGTAGTTAAATTACTCATTTAATATATACATATATTTTTATCTTTCTCGGGTGTATTAGTTTAGAAATAAAATACTTAATCTTCTTATAGGTATAATGGACGATAAACAACGTTTGCAGCTCTCTAACATGATCAAGGCAAATAATGTTGAGGATCAGACCGGACTAATCCGCAATTTAAAGCACAGCCAGGTCTTGAGAAATGAAATTAATAATATGATTGTTCTAAAGGCAAAGTATCGCGGCGACGACGAAAAAATTTACGCGGAATGTGCGAGCGAGTGTAGCTTTTTATTCACGTACTATACCGACATTTTCAACAAGGTAAGAAAGGACGAGATAGATATCAACATATTAAACCGATTCTTGGACGTGTTAAGAAAGATTGAGGATGGCGATATGGATCAGCATGAGGGGTCATTTGCGGTCGGGTCCCTTTTGAAGGAGTTGTATGTGGATAGCGCACTTAAGAAGGCGGAGAAATTGGACGCAAACTCTGAAAAGGCTCCAGAGCCCAAGCAGGCCGAGGTGAGCATCTCATGGAAGCAATTTAAGCAAATGAGCAAATAGCCAGTAAAAAAACACAAATGAAAACGACATAAACCTATTTCTACATATTTTAAATATATTTATGCCAAAAAATTACTCAGCGACATCTACAACACTTGTCATCGTTGAATCGCCTGCAAAATGTAAGAAAATAGAGGAGTATTTGGGTCCTGGATACAAGTGTCTTGCAACATACGGACATTTACGGGAGCTACCATCCCTCAAGAATATTGACATTGAACATGATTTCACACCTACATATAGCATTATTGACAGCGCAATTAAGAAAAAACAGATAGAGGTCTTGAGAAAGGAAATCAAAAATTCCCGCGAAGTTATACTTGGACTGGACGGAGATAGGGAGGGCGAGAAAATAGCATATTGCACCGCACAAATTTTCAAATTAGACGTAAATAAAACAAAGCGTATTACGTTTAACGAGATTACAGAGGCATCTATACAGAACGCTATAAGGAATCCACGGACCATAAATATGGATATTGTATATGCTCAGCAGGCGCGCCAAATATTGGATATACTTGTGGGTTTCAAGGTATCTCCCATGCTGTGGAAGTTTATAACTGGGCCGAAGGGCAAGGATAAGTCGCTTAGTGCAGGCAGATGCCAGACGCCCGCCCTGCGGCTCATTTACGACAATGAACAAGACATTAAGGCGGCAGAAGAGAAAAAGGTATATAACGTAACCGGATACTTTACCAATTCTAATTTGCCATTTGATTTGACGCCGCAAGGGAAGTATGAGACAGAAGACGACATTACCGATTTTCTCTCTGGTAGCTCAGAGTTCACTCATATCTACAGCTGCTCCTCGCCGACAAAGGTCTCAAAATCACAACCAGAGCCGTTTACTACATCGCGCCTGCAGCAAGTGGCCAGCAATGAGCTGCATTATTCTCCCAAAGAAACCATGCGTATTTGCCAGCTACTGTATGAAGGGGGATATATCACATATATGCGCACAGATTCAAAGACATATAGTGGCGTGTTTGTTGAGGAGGTTAAAACGTACATCACTCGCACATATTCTGACGGAGAAAAATATATTAATGAAAATATTGACTGCATGATAACGGGGTCTATTAAGGAGCCTGTCAGTGAATCAAAAACAAAATCAAAATCAAAATCTAAATCAGACAAGCCACCGCCGCAGGAGGCACACGAGGCAATCAGACCTACCCATATTTCTCTCTGTGAGCTTCCTGAAACAATGGATTCAAAGGAGAGAAGGATGTACAAGCTCATCTGGGAGACAACGTTAGAGAGCTGCATGGCGCCGGCTTCATTTTATTCTATCACTGCGACCATTTCGGCCTTTCATGACAATCGGTTCGTTCATACAAGTGAATTGATTGATTTCCCCGGCTGGAAGATTGTGGCAAAAAAATATCCTGCTGAAAATAAGGACTACCATTATTTGCGGCAAATTAAACCGAATGCACCAATCCCATATAAAAAAGTCTGTGCAAAGGTCACGATTAAAGGGTCAAAACAACATTACACCGAGGCCAGGTTGGTCCACCTATTGGAAGAGAAGGGGATTGGTCGCCCGTCTACATTCTCTTCTCTCGTTGATAAAATCCAAGAACGAGGGTATGTCAAGAAGGAGGACATAAAAGGGCGCGAGCTGCTGTGTAAGGACTACGAGTTGGAGGGCGAAGATATTTTTGAAATTGAAAACAAGAGAGAGTTCGGAAATGAAAAGGGTAAACTGGTCATTCAGCCGATGGGAGTAATTGTGATGGAGTTCCTGGAGAAACATTTTAATGACTTGTTCGATTACAATTACACCTGTATTATGGAAGATTCTCTCGATAAGATCGCAAAGGGAGATGCGCCGTGGGTTGACTTGTGCAAGAGCTGTAACACGCAGATAGATGCGCTGGTGGATGGGTTGCGGGATGAAACCAAATTTGAAATCAAACTGGACGAAAATAATACGTACTTGGTCGGCAAATATGGCCCGGTGATTAAATGCGTCGAAGAGGTTGACGGTAAGGAGGAGATCACATTCAAGCCTGTTAAAAAGGACATTGATGTTAATAGCCTGGAAATGGGTAGTTATACGGTGGAAGACTTGATTGATACAAAAAAATCGGCAAAAAGTCAGTTTATTTTAGGCCAGCATAATGGGCATGATGTTCTTTTGCGAAACGGCAAATTTGGTCTGTACATTTCATGGGGTGAAAACTCCAAAACGTTAAAGGAACTTGGGAACCGACCAATAGAGAATATTACATTTGATGAAGTGCGAAAATATCTTGACGAGGGGAGCAATATGATACGGGAGATTAGCACGAGTCTCTCCATAAGAAAGGGGCCAAAAGGCGACTATATATTTCACAAGACTCCTCGTATGAAGAAACCGAGCTTCTATGATATAAAGTCCTTTGCGAGCGAGACGAGTGAAGACTATAAAATGTGCGACATTGTCATTTTAAAGTCATGGATATCAGAAAAACACGGCGTTGCAGCCTAAGTAAAAATACAGTGTGTTATCTAATATAGGCGTGGTGGGTGTTTTACGGTATTTGAATTTCTCAGGATCTGTGGTAACTGCAAAACAAACTCAATATTAAATGAATAGTTAAATACGCCAAAGTTTACGATTTGGCCGTCATGGTACCTTAGCTTGATTTTGAGCTTTCTCATTCTCTCTGCAGGAGGGTAATAAAATTTATAAGGCATAGAGTCTCTGTCAAACCATTGAGCAAGAGGTGTTGTGGGCACCGGTATTTTAGCGAAGGAAGAATTCGCTATACCATTTGTTTCGTTGGTTTTTGTTGTAAATTCACTTAAATTATACGGCGCGGTTTCATCAATACAATTTTGCCCCTCTATTTCCATGTATATAAATGCAGGCCCCATTAGATTAATTTTGTACACGCATTCTGCCCAATAGACCGTTGAGCCAACTAATTGCGGGTCTGGTACAAGCCAGTAACCGTTATCGCCCGGAAACACATCTCCGTAATAAAACCTCGGCGCTAAAACGCCGCTGGGGTCACTAATTGACGTCACGTTATATCGCGGCAGGCCTACATTTCCAGGCAATCCCCACTCGCTGTAATTCGGGAGACGACTTCTCGTGGCACATGAAACGCCATTGGCTCCCTTATCTGTCGTAAATTGGGTTTCATTTGTTAGTACAAACCCGTCGCAAATATTACCAAACCAAATTTTCTGCTCAACCGTGTTGTAAACGATAACAAATCGTGTGTATCCACCTGCGGCGGATAGGGCGGCCAAGGCAGCAATATACTCCTGCTGCAATTGGGCGTTTATTACTGGATCAGGGTCTAATGAGGGGTTAACCGATTGCGCGGTCAGATAGGCGGTTAAGGGTGCAGTTACGGCCGCGTTAAACCGGTTTGTCAATTCGGTAGCCATTTGCTGGGGGTTGTAAAAACCGTCGGAGATTTGAATGGAATACTCAACTCCCTGGTTGAGGTATAAGTATTCAAATGTCTTCTGCGCGAGTACGCTGGCCGAGAACCCGCTAACCAGATTCGGATTATATGGGGTGTTAATTGTAAATGTCATGGTTACATTCTCGTTGTAAACGGAAAACGTGTTGTAATTAGATGGGAATGACCAGTCAGCCAATCGTAGTGCGACTATATTTAGCATATCTTGCGGCATTTCAATTTCAAATTCAGACGAGGATGGGTATTTAACCATATCCCTATCTTCGGAATGAATGGATACGTATTTTCTGTAATATATATACTCCTGAGAATTTGGGATTAATGGGTGGTTAGTATTTGTATTAAAAACCGGTTCATTAAAAGATGGTATCTGTCCTCGGTTGTTAAATGGTCCTGACATATTTAATATAATATATTATTAATTTTTTATATAATAATACATTAATTTATTAAAAAAACAATCGGTTTATATATTATATGTCATTAATCGGAACAGTTGCTAATTATGGTGGAAAACAACCGAGTAATACGCAAGATATAAAACAATTTGTTGTGGGCGCTGGCGGTAGTTATGTTGTGTGGATCTATAAGAAGTTGCCAACGGGGCTACAGGTAATCACCCCAGCTGACAGTAAAAAACCAGTTTATCTTAATAACGACCTATATGTAAATGGTTCTATCTATAATACTTCTGATGCCATTTTGAAGGAGAATGTTGTAGCATTGTCAGAAAGCAGTAAGGCCAACCTGTTAAACTTAAAGGCGGTGGAGTATTCGTTTAAGGTTGACAGCACTCAACAGCGACATTATGGCTTTATAGCACAAGAGGTAGAGCAAATTTACCCCGAGTTGGTTAAAACCAGTGCGGTTGGGTATAAGACAGTAAATTATTTGGAAATGATCCCGATGCTTGTATCAAAGATGCAAGATATGCAGCGGGAAATAGACGAATTGAAGGCCAAGTAAATAACATGGGCCGCAACATGGGTAGTAACATGAATAGTAAAATAAAATAATAAACAACCATTATTTTATTTGCTAATTAGGCACAAAAATATTATCACGTAATATTATAAATGGGTACAACCGAAATGCTTACATATGTATATCAAGGGCTCCTCTTTGCAGGATCTGTCGCGATTCTTGTAGGGTTGTTAGCCTCGGGGCGCACTTCAATAACCTCCTATATTGTAGGATATTCCACATTGAGCATGAGCATTCTATTGGCCACAACGCTGGTGCTCTATCTGCAATCAAGCCGAACCCTTACTACATGGGAACGCATAGTTGCAACGGTAACATCAACCGGCCCGTTTATATTAATGTTAGCAATTACAATAATCATGATAGTGTTATTGGGAACGTACGGCAAGTATATAGTTGACAACCATGTAGGCGACGGTTATTATAGCCGCGCCACATATATTGTAGCCGTTTTGGGGTTTATGTTAACAATTGCCGCCAAAGCCTTGTCATCAGACGAGTTTGCCAGTACAAAACAGATACCTCGCTCATCGTCGTGGATTCTCTATATACTTAGCGGATTCGCCGCAATCATTGTATACCAAGCATATGTAATACTCAAGTACTTTAGAACCGACGGATTTGCGGGCATTAATTAACCGCGATAAACTTGTAGGTTAGACCATACTCATACTGGGTCTCCCATATTCCGGATATCTTGAGGACAAACGAACACGCTGCCCTGTTTCCGACATCTGTGAAAATTTTCAGGGTTCCGTTTTTTAGCTGTTCAAAGATCTTATACTGTGCGGCCTTATTCGTAATGTTAATTTTTTTGAGCAGTTCTTCTTCAATAACCCGAACTCTCTCAATAATATCCTTGTGTCTCGCAACATTGAAGCCGCATCTATATTTCGTATAGTACCTTTCACACATGACATCGTTCAATGGCACGAGTAAATAGACTCCGTTTAGTACAAAATTACTCGTTGAATAAATAATTCGTATAAAATTGCCGTCGTTCATTACGTTATTCTTTATGGGGTCGCAAAAAAATGCATTATTATCATCATATTGGTCAAGTGATTTAACAATATTCATTGTAATTAATATATAGAATGCTTTGTTTTTAAGCCAATATACTTTACACGATTCTAAAGTAGATGGGCCGCGCGTCATTGTATTTTGGTATCAAATGTACCAATTCAAATATTTGAGGGGTATATATATTGGTTTGTAATTCAAATAAAGAATATGTGATATACAATAGTAGTATTGCGAATGAAGTATTATGAAACTCACTTTGAAGAATATTTGACCGAAAATAGCCGTGTAAATTTGCACCCCAAACTTGACAACCTGTATGCAAAGTTCCCCAAAACACTCCCCGAGCTTAAAAACCTTATTTTTTTTGGCCCGAGTGGAATAGGAAAATACACACAAATGCTTAAATCCATCCGGCGGTATAGTCCGTCTGATTTAAAATACGAGAAAAAAATAAGTGTGACATTTAATAAGCAGCAGTATTTTTTCAAGATTAGTGATATTCATTATGAGGTGGACATGTCACTATTGGGGTGTAACTCCAAGTTGTTCTGGCATGATATTTACCAGCAAATAGTTGATATTATCTCCTCCAAGACTGACAAGTCAGGAATTATTGTGTGCAAATACTTTCACGACATCCATAGTGAGTTGTTGGAGACCTTTTATAGTTATATGCAGCAAACCACGGACAAGTCAATCGATGTTAAGTTTGTTCTCGTTACAGAGGAGCTTAGTTTCATACCTGATAATATACTAAATTGCTGTGAAGTAATTAATATAAGTAGGCCCACTAAAACCTCTTATGTTAAATGTGTTAAAACCAAGTTACCCGCAAATTTTGTTGCTGAAAACATAACAAATATTAAGGGACTTCATCTGTATACCGAAGATCTCATGTTGCAATATAAGATTATATGCAATAAAATTATACATAAATTAGAGAACATTAATGAGCTGCAGTTTTTAAAATTTAGAGATTTAATATACGACATTTTTATTTACAACTTAGATATAACAGACTGTGTTTGGTATATTCTCTCTTCACTTGTTAAGGGGAACAAATTTACACCGGCCAATCTGTCCAGTGTGCTGCTTAAGACATATGGTTTCTTTAAATATTACAACAACAATTATCGGCCGATATACCATGTTGAAAACTACTTTTTATCTTTGGCAAAGTTAATGCACAATTTTTAGAGTCCTTCTATTTGTTCCAAGGGAGTGTCATGTACCCAGAGGTAATAATTTTGGGCACTCTGTTCTGAAATTGATATCCTCGCAAATACAATGCCATTGGCGCGGGTATGGTATAATTCGCTTGTGCAACAAACGCAAAATTATTATAATCGTTAGAGATGCCTCTTCTGTAAAAAACGCGACTTGTATGAATAGCCATTATACATTAGGCAAATATAAAATAAATGCCGTGTTTAATACTTAAAGTTTATAATTCATAAAATGTAATGAATTATAAAGAAGCGTTTGAAATATTGGAAATTGACCTGTCTGTCATAAGCGTAAATGATATAACGGCAGACTATTTAAAAAAACAGTATCGCAAGCTGGCACTAAAAAACCACCCCGATAAGAACAACAATACGGCGGAGTCTACAACTAAGTTTCAACAAATACACGAAGCATATGAGTACCTGCGGAGAGAATGTAAACATTTACCGGAAGATGACGACGCCGAATCCACAGATGAGCCTATTTCTTCTCTCTACTTTGATATTCTAACAGGGTTTATGAAGACAATGTTTGCAGGAGCGTATGATGATGTCCTAACAAAGATTGTGAATGATATAATTGTTGCAGGAAAGAAAATATCCTCCAGACTATTTGATGGCCTGGACAAAGAAACCGCGCTTAATGTGTATACCTTTCTCTCTAATAACAGATCAGTGCTTCATTTAAGCCAGGAGATGTTAGATATTATACGGGAGGTTGTGGTTAAAAAATATGACAACATTGAAGTGTATCGGCTAAACCCGAGCATATCAGATTTGATGAACAATAATTTATATAAGTTGTATGTAAATGATGCATTGTATTTGGTCCCTCTCTGGTATAATGAGTCGTATTTTGACGGGTCTGGCTGCGAAATAATGGTAATATGCGAGCCCGAGCTTCCAAAGGGAATTACTATTGATGATGACAATAACATATATGTTGAGACGGTGATCTATGCCTACACTGATCTGATTACTCTTATATTAGAAGACGGGTCTATTCAAGTGGACATAGGAGAGAAGCAGTTTAAAATTCCAGTCTCTCACCTCAACATGAAACAAGAGCAGTATTACAGAATAAAAAACGAGGGCATCTCTAAGATTAAAAAGGACATGTGCGATGTATCTGAAAAATCGGATATCATGGTAAAAATAAATATTGTATAAGCAATTTAATTTACAGCAGGAAATGTTGTAAATTAAAGAAAAAAGTTTATAATTACATAAAACTTTTTATTTTTGTTGATTTCTGTTATTGTTATTCGTGTATTTGCTAATTTTTGTTAATTTCGGTTTGTTGATTTTTGTTAATTTCGGTTTGTTGATTTTTGTTAATTTCGGTTTGTTGATTTTTGTTATTGATTTTATTTTTTAGATTTATGCATCGGCCTTCTTCTTGGTCACGATCTTCTTCTTCTTAGTCTCGTCTACAGCAGCAGGCGCGGCGGCAGCAACTACAGGCGCGGGAACAGGAACCGGAGCGGCAACTACAGGAACCGGAGCAGGCGCAGGCGCAGGCAACTCATACTCCTCGTCAGAATCGTCTACAATAGCAGCACCCTCTGGGTCAACTGCATCCTCAGGAGGAGGAAGTGCCTTTAGACGAGCAACATCCCCAGTCTTGGGCTTGATAAAGCATGTTCCCTCAACAAATGCAGATGTTCTTGGCTTCTGAACAATTGCCTGCTTCAAGTTCCAAGTAACCGAAACCTTGCCGTTGATAAACCACAATCCGCCGCACTGAATCAAGCAGATTACATGCGTCTTGGGCTTCAAGAAATCAAGAGGAGTTACATGCGGCGCACTCTTTCCCTTGAGAAACAACGGAGAACCCTCTTCGTCGTAAATCTCAGACTGCCATACTCCCTTCCAGCATGGTACCTTGACGGAAATAGTTGGTGGTCTGGTGAGGTCGGGCTCAATGCTTCCCTTGTCCTTCTTGGGGTGTCTAAACATAACATTGAATTTCTCGTCCATAACATCTGGGCTGGTAATAGTCTTTCCAAACCACTCCTTTGAATAAGTAAGTGCGTCCGCCTTGATCTTTGCCTCAAGTGCACGCATGGATTCCAAGAATGCATCGCAGTCTGGGTTAGGGTACTCTGAGTTAGGAAACTGAAGAGACATGGTAAATTTTCCGGTAGGGTTCTTTGCCTGGTCCATACCCTCCTGTGCACCCCACGTCAAGATAAGAGGAGTGGAAATGGTAAGGGCCTCTCTAAAATTTTTATTGTATAGATTCACAACCTTGCCTCCCGCAGCATTTGCCTTAGGTGCAGAGTACGAAAGTACACTGGTGTCAATATTCGTTCCGTCAATGATTGCGCTCGCCATTCTATTAGTATGATTTATAATGATGGTATTCCTTTAAATCAATTTTTTTTTAAATGTAAAATAAAATTAAATCACACCCCAATATACAGTGTGTACCCGATTATCATCTGCAAAATAATGTGAGCATAATTAAATTTAACTTACATATAAAACAATTCAAAAAGAAAATAATATGTACATATATATATGAGCGCTAATTTGAAGAAAAATAAGAGCATTGAAAGCCTAATAAATGAATATATGAGTGATATAGTTGATACCTGTGAAAAAAATAGGGCCGCAATTAAACGAAGTGTAAAGGTTAGCGACGAAAATGTTATTATCCCAACCGTAAATAATTATGAAATATTAAATAAATACAATTACAATCTGGCGCAGCTAAAGAAAATTGCAAAGACATATAAAATTAAAATAAGTGGCAACAAAAATGAATTGTCTGGCCGAGTATATTCATATTTATATTTTTCGTCATTTATTATTAAAATACAAAAGGTTTTTCGTGGCCTACTTGCGCGAAAATATAAGGCAATACACGGCCCTGCAGCATTAAACCATAAATTGTGCACCAACGTGGACGATTTTATTACAATGGAACCCGTAGAGAATATAAATTTTCATAAATTTTTAAGCTACACGGATGAAGATGGTTTTATTTATGGCTTTGATATTGTTTCTCTCCACACCCTATTTCTAAAATCAGCCGACATGGAAAATATTAGGAATCCGTATAACAGAAATTTGATTCCAGACTATGTGATAAGATCCATAAAATCTATTTTACGATTAAGCAGAATACTTCGGATTCACATTAACATGCATTATGATGAGGATATTCCGGTTATTTCAACCGAGAAAGCAATTGAATTAAGAGCGCTTGGTCTGTTTCAGGCTATAGATGCATTAGGAAATTATTCTGACCCTCAGTGGTTTCTCTCTTTGAGTCGGATTGCATTAATTAAATTTGTACGAGAGCTCACTGATATCTGGAACTACCGGGCGCAAATAACAAACGAAACAAAACGCAACATTTGTCCTCCGAACGGCGACCCATTTAGGAATTTGGGCATGCAGTACATTTACACTGAAGAAAACATATGGAACGTTAAAAAGGTAATATTAGAGGTGTTAGAGAGATTTATAAATAACGGAGCAGATAATGATAGTAAATCATTGGGAGCATATTACATACTTGGCGCTTTAACTTTAGTCAACGAATCCGCTGCTACATCGCTACCGTGGCTTTATCAGTCTTTTGGGCACTTTTAATTTTATGTAGCTCCCTATAATTTATACATTTAAACTTATATTACCATACTATCGTAACAATATATATTATATGCGTTAAATCACTTAAAAAGTAAATCCCAGTATATAGTATAATAGGATGCCTAAGAAGACTACCTCCACCAAGACCGAGACTGAACAAGTCGCTGCTGCCCCCGTTGTTGCTGCCGCCCCTGCTGCCGAGAAGAAGGCAAAGAAGGCCAAGGCTGCTGAGCCCGTTGTTGTTGCTGCCCCTGCCCCCGCTGCAGATGCTGCCCCCGCTGTTGAGGTTGCCGCTGATGCCGAGACCCCCCTCGCGGACCAGTCCGTTGAGTTCCTTGCCAAGTTGCAGCAGCTTGGTGCCCTCATCTCCTCTTTGAAGACTGAGTACAGAACTCTTGAGAAGAAGTGGACTCGTGAGGTGAAGACTGCCCAGAAGCAGTCCTCCAAGCGCAAGCGCAAGGCCGGCAACCGTGCCCCCTCTGGCTTCGTCAAGCCCACCAAGATCTCTGATGAGCTTGCCTCCTTCCTCGGAAAGGACAAGGGATCCGAGATGGCCCGCACCGATGTTACTCGCGAGATTAACACCTACATCCGCGCACACAAGTTGCAGGACAAGGAGAACGGTCGCAAGATTAACCCCGACACCAAGCTTGCTGCCCTTCTCAAGCTCAAGAAGACCGATGAGTTGACCTACTTCAACCTCCAGAAGTACATGTCTCCTCACTTTGCCAAGGCCGTCAAGGCTGAGGTCTCCGCATAAATCAATGCACCAACAAAAAAATAATAAAATAAAAACAAAACAAAACAAAACAAAATAAAAAATAAATAGCCCCCAAAGGCTAATAAAATCCAAATAAAAAGAATTATACGGTCCGCAAGACCATATAATTTATAGTGAATAAATTTGAAAACTTAAATTATAAGCGTAATATATAATGAGCAACGAGTTGGTTATTTATAAGCAAAACAAAATTAGCGCTTTGCAAAACGTTTATAATGCGAATATATCCCGCACATATTCCGCTCTTATAGCGAATGTTAGGAGAGTTCAAAATGCGCGCATCCCCATTTACGTAAAACAAACTATGCTCAATAACTTGGTCGCCCAATATAATCGGGACGCTGCCTCCCTTGGTGACGCGTTTAATAAGAACAAGATCGCCGTTCAAAACTACAACCCGGTGCTGATTAAACCCGCAAAGCGCAAGAAGGCCCTCTTGATCGGAATCAATTACATAGGAACGCCGAACGAACTATTCGGCTGTATTAATGATGTAACATCTATTAAAGAGAGAATTACACAGGCAGGATTTTCTGATATTAGGGTCATTACAGATCTAACGACAAAAAAACCCACACGTGCGACCATTTTAGAGGAATTTAAACTTCTCCTCTCTACCTCCCAACCCGACGATCTATTGTTTTTCGGGTATAGCGGTCATGGATCATATACTCTTGACAGAAATAATGACGAGACTGATGGGCGCGATGAAATGATTCTATCTTGCGACTTACAGGGCATTCTTGACGACGAACTTAAGACGTTGATACAAACCCACCTAAAACCAGGAGCCACGTTATTCGCAATGTTTGACAGCTGCTTCAGCGGTTCTGTGTTGGATCTTAAATATCAATACTTTGACAGCCTCAATTATGACAATTATACCGAAAACGATAAACAACTTGAGACGCAAGGGAACGTATTTATGATCAGTGGCTGCACAGACAACCAAACAAGCGCGGATGCATTTATAAATAATAAGTCATGCGGCGCAATGACGTGGTCCTTTTTGGAGGCAGCAAAAGAAAAAAACGGATGCACCTGGAGGGAACTAATAAAATTAATGAGAGACAAACTAAAAACGTCGGAGTTCGCTCAGATTCCACAATTTTCGTCGGGAACATTCGTGAATATTGATACACCCATATTCATTTAACGCGGTCGCATTCGCTTAAAATCGCACGCTCGCCTTATGTCGCGCAGGAAATATAAACCCGTCGGTCCGTAATATAGAAACAATTTCATCGCTGTCTGTTATGCCATTTGCAATTCTAATGTCCTCAAACTTGTTTATGTTCAAGTCCGCACGACTAAAGTCAAACATACTATTAATTCTTTTTAAAATATCGTAATCCTGAATATAGTGGGTTTTCTCTATTAACCAGTCATAGAACCCCAACTCGGTTTTATCCTTGCGATATTTTTTAAAATGCTTCAACGTTTCATATAGTGTTGGAGCATTTTTGCTGTCATCATTCACCCGGTTATAATCGGTCCCAGATAGAATGCAAATTTCCCGCAGTTCCGTCTGAGTTACATCGAGGACTTCAAGGATCTTTCGTGTATCATATAAAACCGCAGTGTGATTTAACAAACTCATGTATCTAACCACTCGCGGACACCCGTAAACAAACATGTCCATGTCCTCGCTTAAACACGCCCATACCTTTCCTTTAACTGCTAATATTGCACACAGCTCGTCCGCTTCTCCGGGAGCATCGCAATATGTTGCGCCACACGCGCGAATAAGACCCTTTACAACCTCAGTATCAGTTCTACTAACACAAACAAACTTTCTTTTCAGATTGTCCATGTTTGAAATAATATCCTGCTTATCGGCCTCGTCCATGTTCAGATTATTTTCAAGTAAATTTTTTAACCTATAATACTCCTCTTCAGCCTCCTTCTTATCCTCGCGGCGCTTGATTAATAGCTCCCTCTTTTCGGAGGGAGGTTTGCCGTCAAAGATGAATATAGGAATTATGTTATAGTGCCGAAACACAGATAGCATCAAATACATATTCTCAATTAGAGAACCATCTGATGCAAACTTATACATGTAGATGCTTATATCTACCGCAATTTTTTTACCAGACATCTCTGCAATATTTATAAATTTTATCGCAGAGGAGGCATTATCCCGCAGAAAACTATTTAGGTTCCGAATCCCCATCTTTATGTGGTGATGATTATTTGAATGTTGCATCCTGTATTGGGTTCTGAGTAGTTGTCAATTTTATTTTAAACTGTCTTGGACAGTACACTGTACGTATTGCATCTTACTATCCCAGCTCACAAATGCTCATGCGCATGTTTGATAAGATATAGTTTAACTTTGGGGAGGTCGCCTTATTACCCATGCCACTTATAAACCGCCTGGTCTCGGCAATTGCAGTTAACATGCTAAGCCGTTTATATTTGTGTTCAATAAAGGCACAGAACTCCCGCTGATTCGCAAGTGTCTTGTTGAACTTTAAGAGAGAAAAATTGTTCTTTTTGCACCAGAATAAAAAGTCCTGATAGTTGTTGATAAGGATTGTTTTTATGATGTAATATGCAAGGACGTTTGTCTTTTCTTTGTATAAATTATCCCGAAGCATTCGGCTGCGACCTGTTGACGAATATAGGTCTTGGTACGACAGCCCCATGAAGTTAAGCGTTTTTACTAATTGGAAAAAACTATACGTTCGTTCAAAATTCATAAAGAATTCGGCGTGGATCAGAAACTCGTCAACGTTCTTTTTATTTTTTAGGGAAAAGAAACTACAAAATAGAGCATTCATGGTTTCGGCCCAGAATTCCGTATACGCCTCATACAGGTTAACGTCAGATTTTACCTTGAAAATATTTAGGATGCACTGATGGGCCTCGGCGTTATTCATGTCTGAGAAATCAAGTGCAAAATTATGAAATGTTTCATGGATAAACACCTTAAACCACTCTTCTTGCCTAAACACGACTATTTCGGAATCTGTCGGGCACGTTCTTGTGAAAGCAGTATTTACGCTCATTTCGTCAAGTATAGAAATATTCGTTGATGGGAGGGACTTTTCAAGTGACGTAAAATAAAAATACACGGTAAGTGTGTTTGCGCATTGTTTTGAAGCATATAGGTTTAATATATATAGCCACATAACAATCGCATCAACGTACCGGTTGAACGTCGGTATCCGCAGCTCAACGTTACCATCTTCCACAACAAAAATTAGTTTAATATTGCGACTATAGAGAGAAAAGGTGTATGTGACCTCGGCGGCAGCAACCTCGTCAATATGCATGCGCACTGCATCGGGGAAGCTGTTTGCATTAAATGTTTTTGGCCGGGGTATTTGACTTGTATTCACAATTTTCTTGGTTGTAATAGTGTAATACGTCTCACGTTTAAGGCTATTTACAAACACGTATGCGTCATAAATGTCCCTGTGCAATTCGGTTAATATGTCATTAGTCCGGTTTGTTTGTTTTACAGTATTTATATGCTTATTTTTCGTAAAAAACAACATGAGATCCTTACTATTTTTAGACAATTTCATCCCTTACTATAGCATTCTATTTATTTTTATTATTATTTATCTTAATAATATTTTCAGGTCTAAATATATACCATGGACAGCTCAATTATTATTATTTTAGCGATTGCGTTAATTCTACTAATATCGTTAAATCACATAACGATAATACCCGTTCCCACTCCTTCCCTTGCAATATGTTCTCAAACCGAATTTGGCTGTTGTCCGGACGGAGTGAACTCAAAAATCAATTTCTTTGGTACAAATTGCTCCGGGTATAGACCCCGCCCCCCATACCCAACTCCTCAGCCTAACCCCGAGCCTATTCCTGGACCAGGTCCAAAACCACCCAAATCAATCGGCGGCTGTGCGGGCACCAGATACGGATGCTGCCCAAACAATTCTACGGCAAAAATAGACACGCCAGGCAGCAATTGTTAGGCCGGGCAACGTGTAAGAATTAAAGTTTGTAAATACTTAAAAACAAATTATTTACATACTATAAATGCCCGCTCCAAGAAAGAAGAAGGTTGCCGAAACTGCAGTAACTGAAAGTGTAGCCGATGACATTCAGGAGAATGTTGCTGCAGAACAGGTTGAGACAGTTGTTGCGCTTGACAACATTTATGCTGCCGCCGAAGGAGCAAAGACTACTATAAACGACCAGGTTGCAGATGTGCAAGAGCAAGTGACTGAGCAGGTCGCTGCCGTAAAGGAACAAGTTAATGCTGCACAAGAGCAGGTTACCGCTGTAAAGGAACAGGTTACTGAGCAGGTTGCATTACAAGTTGCCGATGTAAAAGAGCAGGTTAATGCTGCGCAAGAGCAGGTTGCTGCCGTAAAGGAACAAGTTACTCAGCAGGTTGCATTACAAGTTGCGTCTGTTACTGAACAAGTTGCTAATGCAAAGGACGCTATTGTTGAAATGGCCACAAAAACCCTGGCCGAAACTGTCATGTCCGCCCTTAAACCCGGTAAAGACTTGAAGATTGTTATTAGTAAATCGGCGTCTAATATGATAACCGCCATCGCATCCTCGTCACCGGCCGTCTTGGATGAGATTAAAAAGTCATTATTGGAAGTCATCAAGGATAACAAGATTGATTCCAGTGATATTCCGCATTTAATATCAATTATTCAAAGCCTGTACGAGATTGTGTGCAATCTAAAGGAATTTCACCTGGACAGCCAATCAAGAGCGTCTATTTGCGCAGAGGTGCTTAAGTTTATCTCCCACTTCTTGATATTAGACGACCACCTGTGTGTTGACAAGTTGGACCAAATGATGTTCTTGAATCAAATTGATACTCTAATTGACTCGTGTGCCAGCCTCTTGAGTTTTTCATCCGCAATTAAAGTGGACGGCAGTTGCCTTTTCCCATTCTTTTGTAAATAGGTCGCACCACGGCCTCTAGAAACTAGTATAATTATTAATGTATCATAAAATAACGCATTGCGTGAAAATATAATACGCTTTGTTTGCGCGACACTCTATCATCTCAATCTTTGTTTGGGATTCTTGCGAGATTTTCTATTTATTTTTTGCTTTTTATTTATTCGCGTTCGTCCACCACTGGGCGGTTTCTGTATGGCTGACATGGCATATTTATACGCTGAACCTACTACCGGCGCTTTATCATTAGTTTCTAGCCTTTTATATAACTCTTGTATTTGATTAACTAATTGATTAATCATATTATAATTTGACACATACAATGTCGTCAAGGTTGGGATAACTGTATGAGGGTCGCCTATATTATAACCAGACCTTGCTACATTAAAGAAATCGCTATCTATTTCAACCAGATAATGTCTAAAATTTGTTAATAGTTGTTTTACATCATCTGGCGGGTTCTTGCCTAATTGTTCATCAATTTCATCAATGCGGGTTGATATTTCTTTCAATGCATTAACTTGGTTACTATTCTGAATTTGATATTCTTTGCCGCTTCTTGTTAGATAATACGAACCTTCAACGCCCCATCTTGTAGCCTCCTTGGAATGTACACCAGAATTGTCCTCATATGTTTCTCTTGGTTTTCCCCAACTCATTATATATATTATATTCATATAATATTTATACATTGATTTTGTTTTACGCGACATTAGATATTTGCGCGGCGAATTTTATCGCGAACCAACATGAGCTCATCAAATACATCCGGCTCGGCGCCCTTTACAAAATGCACCAACTTTGCGTCATTTGTCCCAAGTAATAACCGTTTCAACTCCTCATTCTGTGTAAACTTTGCATACTGAGCGTCATATATGGCCTTTCTGCTTCTCTGTCCAGAAAAATCCGAATCCACTACCACCTCAATGGGTCTAAACAGTTCTCCCTTGTATTTACCAGTCTTACCTCCGGCACCCTTCGCCATTAACGGATCTTTTGATAAGTCTGTCCCAGAATCAAGAGAGAACCCCAAATAGAAGTCGGGATGCCCCTTTTTAAACTTGGATGCCTCATAAAAATGTTCCACTGTTGCCCACTTATGATTATCAAGTGTAAACGGTTCTACCCAGAAATTGGATAGTTTTTTTCGCCACTGCGGAATAGTTGCCAGCTCAGAGTATTCCTTCATTCTGTCGTTTGGTATTTTCTCTCCACTCCCTCTTCCAGGAAGTGGTTTATCAACAGACTTTGAGTAAAACTGAAACACAATATCGTCATTGTAGAGTCCTCGCAACTTGCTCTCGCTAATATCGTCGTATACTGTCTCCTTTTCGGCCGACGGTGTTTTAACATTCTTGGATTTGAATTTTTGAAAATCGGGAATAATGGAAAAGGGACCCGCGTTCTTCTCTATGCAGCGCTCTGCGATTAGTTTCTTCACGTCATATGGGATCTCGGTAAACTTAAAAATCATCTTCTTTTTGTACCCAACAAGCTTATAATGGCTGCCGGTGTGGTCAATAATAATGTAAAACTCCGGCGTAAATCTTCCGCGTTCCTGCAAAATATTGTCGTTTAATTGCCCGCACTGCACTACATTTTTTAGGTCACCCGATTTATACAGTTCACTGGACATGATAATAAATTTAATGTTTAAAATTCTCTCCAACGTAGATATTGCCCACGTGTCACCCCAAAACTCGCACTTCCGGATTTTAGCTCTAAACGCATCTAACGTGTCAACGCCTTTCATAAACTTGTACTCTCTTAGCATTTCAGTGGTCACTCGCTTTTGTTTAACGAGTTGGTCGTGTTCGGTTTTCACCTTTTTAGCTTCATTGGAAATTAATTTTAACTCATTTCTATCAATAATCTCAATATGGCGCTGTTTTAGTGCAAGGTATGCCGCAGCCAACTCCTTTATGTCATTGGTTTCGCGGATTAGTTCAGCGGTGTAGTTGTCATATTGTTCTTTATAGTTCAAAAAATTGTCCTGCGTCGCCTCATCAGATAACTTCTTTCTAATCTTGTTAACAGATGTTTGCTGAACAATGCTGGAGAATGCATCTCTAATTGTTGCAAATAGACAGTCTCCGCCACCCTCATTATCAGTAATCGTATAATTATTATTTTTCATGAATTTTTCTATCCAGGCGTCCTGTGGCGATTCGTGGTACTTTTCTTTAATATCCTTCGCCTGTTTTTTGGTTTCCTCCCTAAGCAACGGGGGCAGAGGAACACCCTTTGTCATAATAAATATGTCTTCTCTTTCCTTGGGGATCTCATAGTACTCATTGTACTCTACAACTTCCTCCTCCTTTTCGCCCTCGTCGGTTTCTTCCGCCACATTACCTTCTTCCGACGCATCATCTTTAAGGCGTCGTATAGGAACGTCGGGCTTCAATCTGAGTTTATTCAAGAACTCCTTTGTCGCAAATGAGTATATAAGTGGATCGCCCATTTTTTCCACGTCAAGGTTGTCACCCTCGTCAAAATACGATAAGTAATCGGAAGCCTTTATTTCATATACGCCAATCTGAACAACCTTATTGTTGTATTTAACTAAATAAATAGGAAAATATAATATGTTCTTGTCTTCAAATGTATTCTTACCGCCGCCAACAGCAATAATAACGTCAATCTCCTTTAGTTCTATCTGATATAAATTTGCTTCTAATTTCAAATCATTTTGGTCCACGCTTTTAAGTTCGGGATAACTAACGTCTTTATTTATTTTTGATAACACCATTTATAAATTATTACAATATTTTATATTTAACTCAAAATAAATACAAAATAATACAATTACCACAAGACAAACTTCTTCATGAACTTGTCATTCTTTAATTCGGAGGCATAAAACCAGACGGTTCGTCTTTTATATACAACGTCGCTGTTAAGTGGGTCCATTTCAAACTCAACCAGAATTTGAATAATTTGACCCTTGTTACATTTGTTCGCTTTTAGCTCTTTTGCGAAACCGTAATAATCGCAAATTAGCAATAGTTCTTTAACCGTAGAATTCTCGCTATAATTAATCATATATGGAAATGATAGATCGGTATCCACCTGCATATTGCTGACCTCGTCCATTAATTCATTAATTATATCGCCATTACAACACACAGCATCATCATTAGGGTTATCATCAAAAGAAAAATAAATATGCGCATCATCATCTGACATGAAATAATACACTGCATATTTTTAAATACTATTTTTAGTTGTATATCTTTTTACTGTACTTCGGCACTTCGTTATGCTTCATTACATTTCAATCAAGTCCATAAACTTGAAGAGCGACTTGTTCGTCAAGCTCTTAAAATCCTTCACCTTGCTATTTGCAATACGCTTCACTGCTTCGCTGATTGTATGCCCGTCAATTAGTTCATAGTCATCCTTTGTGAACTCGTCGCAAAGCTCCTTCTTATACAGAATGCCAACTGTTTCGGTTAGCTCTTCAACAACATTCTTCTTATCCTCAATGGTAATATTTGTATAGATCTGCGCAAGCAAATTTCTAATAATTTTTATGATTTGTATCTTGGGAATTACACCGTTTGCCATTAGATTGAGGTAGAAACTCGCCAAAGACTTTCTCTTTTCATTCGTCTTGTTGATTTCACAGAACCTGTCGTAATTGGTCGCCGGGTCAACATACTCAATAATATTAAACAGGTCAGTAAATGTGCGGAAGTTTGTTTCAAATGTGTCAATCAACATGTCATATTTAGACGACAAATCAGAGTACAACTCAGCGTACATCTTTGAGTAAAACCGGTTATTAGATGCAATCTCAAATATGATAGAACTAAACCGAGCCATATCATCGGCCGTAATATTCTCCGCAATCAGCTTATCAAGAATCTCAATAATCTTGTTGCGCATGTCAATATAATTCTTATCCGTCAGCTTATTCAAGTATGCGCGAACCGTATCAATCTGCGAATCAAGGCCCACCTTGCCTTCAATCTTCGTGGGTTGGAAGGCCCTATTCGGCTGCCAGTCATCGTCATTCGTGATTTCATGCCCCTTGCTTCGCTTGTTCTTCTTGTATCCAGGAGTGTCCTTGGGAGGCGCCTCACTCTTCAACGGATTTTCTCGTTTCTGAAATACGGGCGTTTTCACATAGTCCGGCGAACCAACTTGCAGTGCCAAATTTGAAATATTTTCAAGGACTTCGTCTGGCAATTTATAGTCAAACCCGGCGAACAAGATAGTCGTTATATTATCCAGAGTATATCTATGCATCGCAGTCGTCATCCTATATGTCTTATATTACATAAACAATATTTATATCAATTTTTTTTCAATATTATAATATTTTTAAATATGCTTAAACAGAAGGCGATAATATAGTATAAATGGCAACTACAGAACCTGAAGTTATCAGCGCGGAGGGGGGTAACGGAGAAATATATGATTCTTCGTATGAAATTAATACATGGGACGATTTAGAATTGAGCCCAGACCTACTAAGAGGTATTTATGCTTACGGGTTTGAAAACCCGAGTCCTATTCAAAAAAAGGCAATCAAGCCCATCGTTATGAGGCGAGATGTGATTGCCCAGGCGCAGTCCGGTACCGGTAAAACGGCCACGTTTACTATCGGCGCACTGTCAAACGTTGATGTGGCAATTAATTCTACACAGGCGCTCGTCCTGTCTCCTACTAAAGAGCTAACCATTCAAACAGCAAAGGTTTTTGAGGGTATCGGAAGTATGACAAAGGGACTAAGAGTGCAATGCGCATACGGTGGGGCCGCGGTCGAAGAAGGCAGTAGTTTTTCCAGCAAGAGCGTCCCGCATGTAATCTGCGGGTGCCCTGGCCGCGTATTTGACATGATGCGCCGTGATAGAATTTCTTCTCATAAAATTAAGATTGTGGTGCTTGACGAGGCGGATGAATTGCTATCATCGGGATTCAAGGAGCAGGTGTATAATATTTTTCAATATTTAAGCCCCGATGTTCAAGTCGTGTTGGTTAGCGCGACCTTGCCAGAGGGCATGAGCGGGGTTATAGATAAAATTATGAGAAACCCAATTAAAATCAGTGTTAAGCGCGAGATGCTCACGCTGGAAGGTATCGCGCAGTATTATATTGCGGTTGATGATGACCGCCAGAAGTATCTAACCTTGAAGGACCTGTTCTCGTTCTTGTCTGTTTCGCAGTGTATTATTTACTGCAATAGCGTGAAGCGAGTGCAAGATCTATACGAAGCAATGAAGGAGGACGCGTTCCCAGTTTGTCGCCTTCATAGTGGAATGGACAAGACAGAACGGGCCGCAGCATTTACTGAGTTCAAGTCTGGCGCATCGCGCGTTCTTATTTCATCAAACGTAACCGCAAGAGGGATTGATGTCCAGCAGGTTAGCATTGTTATTAACTTTGATATCCCAAAATGCGTCAACACATATCTTCACAGAATCGGCAGAAGCGGTCGCTGGGGAAGAAAGGGTGTCGGTATAAATTTCATTACAAGACGAGACATTGGTAAGCTAAAGGAGATTGAGACGCACTACTCTACACAAATCTCAGAAATGCCCGCGAATGTCAAATTTATCTCTTCCTAATAATTGTGCGTTTCTTATAAATAATTGTATGTCGTATAATTGTATATTAGTTATGATTCGTAAAATAATCCATTTTATTTAAATTTAGAAATATAATGGATTCAAAGCCAAATAAAGAAGTGGCCTCGGGACTCGTGCCAAGCATTGTTGATAAAGTGAATGAGCATTTCAAGGTCCCCATTTATTATAATAATGATAAGGTTGAACTGAAGGCAAACGTTATCGCAGATTTAGAATTGGTAAATACACACGATGCGTCATGCAACTCTATTTATACATTTTGTTTCAACAATGAGAACGATATTTCTACAAAATTAAACGAACAATTGGTAAAATATTACACCACAGATGTTCTCTTTTTAAAGGATAATCAAAAACTTATAAAAGAATATGTCCCTCTGGAAAACAGATATACAGGCATATCTGCAAACTATAAAACCATCGTTGACATTTGGAACGAGTTGAAGTTGGAGGCCGGATTTAGAGAGAAATATTATTATATTGAATGGGAGGCAGGCGAGTTTTTGAACCGGTCGGAGGTATTTTTGCAATTTATCAGCATTTATAATCTATTCTCACCTATATTCTCTCTATTTGTCCCGATAATAATAATGATACTACCATTCTTTGTATTGAAAATAAAGGGTCTACCGCTTACGATAAATGAGTACATTACTGTATTAAAAACTGTCGCCGAAACCAACGCAATTGGCAAGTTATTTACTGTGAACTTTTCAGAAATCACCGCGCAAGAGCAAATATATATTTTTGTGTCAGCTGCATTTTACGTGTTTTCAATATATCAAAATGTAATGGTTTGCGTCAGGTTTAATAACAACATGCGAATTATACACACCCATTTCAGGGACCTTCAGTTGTACCTGGATAATACTTTGGCCTCCATGGGTAATTATCTGAAATATTCGTCTGGCTTGACTACGCATGAGGCATTTAATAACAACCTGGCAAATAAAATGGCGGTTCTTGAGAAGATCAACAAGAACATAAAATCTATATCAGAATACAGCGTGTATAAAATTAGCAAATTTAAGGAAATTGGCCGCATATTTAAATACTTCTACGAATTGCATACCGACAAGGACTACGATGATGCGATGATGTACTCGCTCGGCTTCAACGGGTATCTTGACTGCCTAAATGGGTTGCAAACTAATATAATAGAGAGAAAAATGAACTACGCCTCATTTATAACAGACACCAAAAAGACGGTATTTAATAAGAGCTATTATGCTTGTCTGAAAAACGAGAAACCTGTAAAAAACACAATTAAGCTAAAGAATAACTTAATTATAACTGGCCCCAACGCGTCCGGGAAGACCACGGTATTAAAGTCAACATTAATTAACATAATTCTTACACAACAATTTGGGTGCGGGTTCTACGATTCGGCAAAAATTGCGCCATTTAAATACCTACATTGCTACCTGAATATTCCCGATACGTCCGGGCGCGACAGCTTATTTCAAGCAGAAGCGAGGCGCTGTAAGGAAATATTGGACACTATAAGCGCGAATAAGAAGGACGCCCACTTCTGCGCATTTGACGAATTGTACTCCGGCACCAATCCCGAGGAGGCCGAAACCAGCGCATCCGCGTTTATGTTGTATTTACAGAAATACAAGAACGTGTCCAGCTTGCTTACCACCCATTTTGTTAAGGTGTGCAAGAAATTAGACAAGGTTCCTGGAATCCAAAACTGTAAAATGATGGCAGAAAAAATAGAGAATAAAATAAAATACAGTTACAAGCTAACAAAGGGAATATCCCATATAAAGGGCGGAATTAATATTCTAACAGACATGAATTATCCTAAGGAAATTATTGACAATACCGTTCTTGACGAGGACGCACAATAATTTTCTATTTAGACCACCACAAATATATATACTGCAATTATGGCGAGTATTGGATGGATTATATTTTTGGCACAGTTCGCCCAGAATAGTAAATTAGTTATAGACCTGAAAAACAATAAATCAATTCGTTAATTAACAAATTAATTTATATAACCTTTTTGTAATAAAATGACAGCCTTATCTGAATTATTCACCCCCACATTCTTGATGTTTTTGGGTATACTATTACTCGTTGTTGCGCTTGTTGTTGTTTACTTTGAAAGTAAAATGCGAGACCAAAATCACAAGATCGCGTCCATGTTAAGCCTTGTGTCTACTTTAGCAGAAGATATGAATGGTGTAAAAATGGGATTAAATCAGGTAGCGATGGGACAAATGGGTGGGCATCAAATGGCCCAACAAATGGGTGGGCAACAAATGAACCAAATGAACCAAATGAACCAAATGGGCATACAATCACCACCTTTAGAGAATTCTAATAAATCTCTCTATTTGCAGGAAACAAATAATCTAATAGCTGTTTCTGACGATGATGACAGCGAAGAAGACACCGACTCCGTGATGGACGACTCGGGCTCTGACATTGACGCTGCTTCACTATCAGATGAGGACCACGACTCTGATGATGAGTCCAGCGACGAAGATGAACACCTCGTGAAGGTCCTCCGGTTAAATATTCCGGCGCCCGGTAATAACGAAGATATGGGATTTAATGGACTCGGTGATTTAGACGATTTAATGGATGAGGCGCTATCAGTGTCCAGCGATGACAGCTCAGAGTACCAACTGGATATACAGGCAAGCGACTTCATTTCTGCAGAGGAGATTAAGGACGAAACACACTTAAATATCTCCGCATCTGATTTGAAAACAATCAATATCAGTTTAGAAGAAGGAGGAGAAGAACAAGGAGTTGAATCCGTGGATTATAAAAAGCTGCCGTTGCCAAAGTTAAGAAATATTGTTACCGAAAAGGGATTAGCCGCAGATGCCGCAAAAATGAAAAAGAACGAGCTGCTTAAATTGCTTGAATCAGAATAAGATTTTATCTTGTAGTTATATAAATGAGTTGGGGCGTATGCTATTCTGGTTCTAATAATATCAATTTCAACTTCCCACCGATTATGAGCGACGGAAGGAACTTTGCGCAGTGGCAGCCCTCTGCAGTGGTGAACGAGAGAATTCAACAAAAAGAGGGCATCACGTCAAACTGGAACTACCGCCAATACTTGCAGAACAATGGTCTTCAAATCATGAACTACAATAGCGCCGAATCGTGCTACGAGTTGGGTCTTGACCCTCATGTAAAATCCGACCGAACCCCGTCTGACAATGTGCCGTACAAATTTAAAAATACATTTGACACCGCGAAACCCGGGTTCGGATATTGCAACAGCGATTTAAAGAACCCCTATCTAACAAGAGAGCAGTTAAATGCCAGATTGATTGCACCCTCTGTGAACCCCGCAAATTACCAAAAGGGAAATATGTAATAGCCGCGCAAACAATATAATAATAAGTTTTATAATTTATTATTGTATGAAAATCTTGTCAATTGACGTTGGCATTAAAAATCTGGCATTTTGTCTTTTTAACAAACCCGTGGGCGTAGACGGGTTTAAGGTAACAAAGTGGGATATCGTCAATATATCCGAACAAGAGGAAATCGTGAACTGTTGTTTCGTTGAAAAGAATATAGCCTGCGACAAACCTGCAAAGTTTAAGAATAACGACGAGTGTTTTTGTTTAAAACACGCCAAGAAACAGACATTGCAAGTGCCATCAGCAGAACAGGCCCCCTCCTTTATTAACAAACAAAAGGTTCAAAAACTTTATGAGATTGCCGACAATCACAATATTAAGTACTCGTCAAAGGCTAAGAAACCAGAATTGGTCGCAGCGATTAACGATTATATTAGCGGGAGTTATTTCCAAACAATTGAGACCAAGAAGGCGGCCGATGTAGACCTCTTCAACATTGGATTAAACATAAAGACCAAATTTAATAAGCTATTTGAGTCCGAAGGCAAAATAGAGTATGTTATTATTGAGAATCAGATCAGCCCTATTGCAACAAGAATGAAAACAATCCAGGGCATGATAGTCCAGTATTTCATCATGTCCAATATAACTGTAGACCAAATTGAGTTTATTTCTGCCGGCAATAAATTGAAGGACTGTGATGCAAAAGACAAGTCCAATTATAGCGACAGGAAAAAACTTGGCATATCCAAATGTTTAGGAATTATAACAGATACCGATAGATTTAACGAACACATTGAATACTTCAATAAACACAAAAAGAAGGACGATTTATCTGATTCGTTTTTACAGGGCATCTGGTTTATAAATAACAAAAAGTTCTAATACAATTAAAATATATAATTTATTATTCGTAAGACTTAAAATTAAAAGTTCTAGTTAATGAATAGATATAATGGCTGACATGATTGAAATTACAGAACTCGACTTTGACGACAATAATTTCGGCGGAAGCAGCGGTTTCGGGAAGTCCTCCAATTTTGGGGGCGGCCTGGAATTGCTTATGAATGACAAGATTAAGGAAAGCCGGAAGCCGACCAGCGATATTGATTTAGACGATTTGAATAACCTGGAAAACGAGTTGAATGACCTGGCTGATATCGAGCCATCTGTCAGCTCTAAGCCCAAGTCCGACTTCTTTAAGAACCCAAGTATGTCCTTTGACGAGCCCCGTAATATTAAGTTGGGCGAAGGCGACGCCTCTCTTGGACAAGCTACCTCCCAAACTGAATCTGACACCAAGACCTGGGATGGTTACGGCAAGTTTAATAACATTCCGATGAACCCCGACAGACAGGGACCGGTTGAGCCCAAGTTGTCCAGAGAAGAAATGATGAAGGAGAAGTTCAAGTATCTTAGAAAGCTTGAGGCGCTGGAGAAGAAGGGTGTAGAATTGTCTAAGAAATACTCTATGGAGTCCTCGCTGCAGGAAATGATGGGCGAATATGAGACCATCATGGACGAAAAGAGCAAGCTGAATTCCGTCAAGTTTCAGGGCAATATGCTGATGGCAGTCATCAATGGCATGGAGTTTTTGAACAGCAAATTTGACCCATTTGACGTCAAGTTGGACGGCTGGAGCGAACAAATCCAAGAAAACATAACTGATTATGATGACATCTTCGGTGAATTGCACGAGAAATATAAGAGCAAGGCATCCATGGCACCCGAGTTAAAGCTGCTATTCCAGTTGGGCGGAAGTGCTATGATGGTTCACATGACAAACACTATGTTCAAGAGCGCAATGCCCGGCATGGATGACATTTTGCGGCAAAATCCTGACCTAATGCGTTCGTTCCAATCCGCGGCGGTGAACACCATGTCCGGCTCTAATCCTGGATTCTCGGGGTTCATGGGCGGCCTAATGAATGATTCTGGCCGCGCAGGAGGTAACGGAATGGGGCCTCCGGCGCCAATGCAGACACAGGGACCGAATGCGCCCCCACCACCAATGGGTAGACCCGGTAACAACAACTACAGCAGACCCGACTTGAACATGAGCCGCAGCTCCTTCACAGACGATGGTATTAGTCTCAGAGAGAACTTTGAGCGCCCCGATGTGCAAGATAGAACAACGAGCCGGAAACCACAGCCTCGTCCGGAAATGAAGGGTCCCAGCGATATTTCTGACATCCTATCTGGGTTGAAGACCAAGACCATTAATATTCAAGAGCCTGCGCCTCAGCAGCAATCAAACAACGATAGCAGTACGATAAGCATCAGCGACCTTAAGGAGCTACAGGCCGAAGGAACAATGCCGAAGCGCAGCGGACGTCGTAAGAAGTCCGCGAGCAACACGGTTTCATTGGACATTTAAATAAAATTTTTATATGCGTTACAAAAATTTTATATGTTATTATATTAATATGCTCAAGAGACCGCGCGGATTGCCGCCTCTACAACTGCCGCCTCTACAACTGCCGCCTCTACAGCTTCCAATCGTTCAAGAACCAACGTCTGACGATGGTTACACGGACGTAGAAGCAAGCAGCAGAGGCTCCCCAGACACGATCAGTAGCAGAAGCTCACCCGGGACGACCAGTAGCAGAAGCTCCCCAGAGACCATCGGACCGGATAGCCCGGAATACAGTTCACCCCTCAAAAAACAACGACCTACGCCTTTGCAGGTCCTGCCTAGGTCAATGTTTCCGCCGACCCCGAATATGCCGATTCCAGACCAGTTTGCACCCCTGCTGCGACCGAACAATATTACAGATATTGAGAATGTGCAGGAGGGGAACTTTGGAGATATGGTTGCGGTCAAAATAAAACCCCAATTTGTTGCCAGAAAAAATTCAACAAAATCATTAGGTATAAAATTATATTTTTTTGAAAATAAAGCGGAAAATACCTTTACAAAGACGTTTGTTTACAATATATACGATGACCCCCAAGCAGTCCTCATCAAAATATTGTCAGAGGTATATTATCATAAAAAAGCTAACGATTTACAAGGAACGTGCAAATTTAAGGCGCCAAAACTAATCGCATACGGATATGTAGAAGACTTAGGGGATAAAAATGTAGATTTAACAAATTCATACATGTTTTACATCAAAATGGAACGTATAGACGCGTTGCAAGTGTCTAAACTAACAGGAGATGACGCGTCTGCTAAGTGCAGTGCCGCCCGGTCTAAATTAGTTGCAATTAATGAGTGTTTAGAAAAAAACAATCTACATCACAACGATTTGCACGCGGACAATGTAATGCTTAACGAACAAGGAGAGATTGTTATTATAGACTTTGGGGAGGCAACAGACAAATTGACCAAATTTATCAACTTTGACAAATTTTGTAGCAAATTTGAACCTAAAAAGAATGGAGGCCGCAAATCAAGAAGGCATCTCAAGGTCATAAAACGAGGCGCAACAAAAAGGCGTCCTGCAAAAAAGATGCGGCGTACATTAAAGAAACGCCGTTCTTCCCGTCGTGCCAGAAAATAATTATTTATTATCATATCATCTTATTATCTTAACTTTACAAGATCGCTGTAAAGTTAAGCCATTCACGATTATTCCACTGTAACAACCCTTGCCAAGTTATTGGGTTTATCCCCAAATGATACGCTAATTTACTTAATGCAAATAGTATTTAGCAAAATAATATATTAAATTTTAATCTATTAGATAAATAATGAAACCAAGAATAAGACAAACTAATCCCACAAATGGAACCTGTACTAATACAAATACAAATACAAATACAAACTCCATGACCAAATGTCATAAAGGAGGAATCAAAATCAGAGATACAGGCAATAGTTCTGCACTAAACCCGCTGGCAAATGTAAATCCCTTTGATAATCCGAATGAAGAGAGAAATGTTGTACCCGTCTACGACAAGGCAGATTATTCGCGGCTGGACCTAAATATTGACAACTATTCCCGTGATGACCTATTCAAACTGTTTGGCCTTAAAAGCGCAAACCTAAGTGAGAACGTTATGAAGGAATGCAAAAAACTGGTATTAAAAACACACCCCGACAAATCCAGGCTGGACGAGAAGTATTATGTTTTCTTCGCAAAGGCATATAACAAGTTAAAGGGTGTCTATGATTTCCAGAATAAAATGCAAATGAAGAAAACTGCCGATACAAACGAATATTTTGACCGAGATAACGGGGCCGTTTTAGAAAAGGTATTTGACACAAACGAGAAACTAAAGGAGCCGCGCAATTTTAACAAGTGGTTTAACGACCAATTTGACAAGCATAAGCTGGAAGACCCCAACGAGACCGGCTATGGTGGGTGGCTCAAGTCCGACGAGGATATCGTTTTTACTGCCAACGTAACCAAGGCAAATATGGCGTCCGAAATTGAGAAACGAAAGAAGGAGGTACAGAGTCTCACTACATATACAGGCGTCAAGGACCCATGCGCATCCACGTTTGGCGGGTCATCACTCATGTCGTATGACAGCAATTTCACATCCGGTTCTCTCTTTACAAGCGACGGGATGGGATACACTGATTTGCGCCAGGCGTACGTTGAGTCTGTTATTCCTGTCACCGAAGATGATTATAGGAAAACAAAACAATTTAGAAGTGTGGATGAATACAAACGACACAGAGACTCTGTGAATACGGTGCCGCTCAGCAAGGAGGAGGCCATGCGCCAATTGTTTAATGAAAATAAGCAGAAAGACGAAGAATCCGCCGCACTGGCCTTCTATTATGCTCAACAATCAGAGAAGGCGGCAAAAAATCAAGACATCTTCTGGTCGGGGCTAAAACAGCTCACAAATAAGTAAATAGGCAAATGTGCAAATAAGAAAAAGGTATAAAAAGTTAATCTGCCTCTATTGTAATGACGACCAAATTTGAAAATGGATTATTTATTTTTCGGCGCGACTTTAGAATAATAGACAACAATGCGCTGAACCTATTAAATGAGCGGTGCAACAAGGTTTTTACTATATTCATCTTTACACCTGAGCAGGTGGGCTCTGGTAACAAATACAAATCAGATAACTCGGTTCAGTTTATGATTGAGTCGCTCCAAGACTTGGCCGGTCAAATATCGCGGGCCGGGGGTCATTTGTACACATTCTTTGGTCACAACGATGAGATTGTGGAACAATGCATCCAAGATTTTAAAATTAATGTAGTCTGCTATAACCTGGATATTACGCCCTATGCTAAGGAACGCGATGCCAAAATTGTCAGAGTATGTGAGCGCACCAAGACGTATGTAATGTACGACCACGACTACTACTTGCACGAACCCGGCGTCATTGTAAATTCAACTGGTGGGCCATATCAGAAATTTACACCTTATTACCAGGCGGCGCTTAAATTGAAAGTTGACCCGCCAGCGCGGGCGAGGAAAATGCGGTTTGCGCAAACCACCGCACATATTGCCAACAGAATTGGTCTTACCGAGGCGCTACACAATTTTACGCATATAAATCTGGACATTTTAGTGCACGGTGGGAGGAGTAACGCAATAAAACAGCTGAAGACTGCCGCCAAAAATATCCAAAATTACCCACAGACCCACAACTCATTGAATCATCCGACAAGCCAGTTAAGCGCCTTCATCAAATTTGGCTGCGTTTCAGTCAGAGAAGTTTATAAGACATTTCGGACAAGGCGCGACTTTATTAGACAGCTATTTTGGCGGGATTTCTATGCAAATGTCTTGTACTCCTTCCCGCACGTTCTTGGCCACTCAATGAAACCAAAGTACGATAAGGTGAAATGGCACTTCAGCGCGCGATGGTTTGATGCATGGTGTAATGGTACCACAGGGTTTCCAGTAGTGGACGCGGGCATGCGGCAATTAAATAAAACGGGATATATGCATAATCGCGCCCGCTTGATCGTAGCGTCTTTTTTGGTTAAGACGCTGCTGATTGATTGGCAACGAGGCGAGCAGTATTTTGCAACCAAGCTGACAGACTATGACCCCGCAAGTAATAACCTCAACTGGCAATGGTGCGCATCAAGCGCGGTTGATAGTCAGCCTTATTTCAGAATTTTTAACCCGTGGAGGCAGGCCGAGAACTTTGACCCCGACTGCGAATACATCAAAGAATGGGTGCCAGAGCTGGCGGCGCTTCCCGCTAAGGATATACTGAATTGGGAAACGAAGTGGACCGAGTTTCCCGATATTAAATACCCCAAACCAATATGCGATTACAATACTCAAAAAGATAAGGCGCTCGCAATGTTAGGGGCGGTTTTTAAGTAGCGGTTGATACATTGGTTAAGAACAAGAACGATGAAACGCAATTCATATAAAATTTAAGAAGGATTTAAGAGAAATACATTTTTGACATTTTAATTTATCAACAATGTATATAATGCGTACTTATACTATTCCAGCCCCTGAAGATGAAAGTGAAACTACAGTATTTACAAATGTGGTTTGGGTTAACCACGGCAAGCCAGAAATCCCGCTTCTAGAAGAGGGCTGGACCAATATTGGCCCGGGAGCGTTCTTAGACGCGAAAGAATTGCGGGGGATTCGTATTCCAGCATCTGTGGTTAGTATTGAAGCAGGCGCGTTCATGAATGCGACAAATTTACATCAAGTAGCATTTGTGGAAGATTCTAAGCTCAAATCCATTGGAGATAATGCGTTCTCTGGCGCCACATCTTTGGTAAATATTAACATTCCAGTTGGGGTCACTGATATAGGAAGTGGGGCGTTTGCTAATACACAATACTTGAAAAACAAAGAATCCGAACAAAGTGGATTGCCTGCTGGCGGTAAAAAGGGAACAATAAAACGAGGCACCCGTCGCATGTCACGAACGAAGAAGGCAGGAAGAACGATGAAGGCAAGAAGAACGAAGAAGGCAAGAAGAACAATGAAGGCAAGAAGAACAATGAAGGCAAGAAGAACGATGAAGGCAAGAAGAACGATGAAGGCAAGAAGAACGATGAAGCGCAAATAAAAGAACCTATATTACGGATGACGTGTTAATGGAATATATAAACAGGGGAGTGGAAACGTCCGCCTGACTAAATAGCCGTCGCAACGTCGTTAAAAAATCAATTTATTATTCACTTGTATAATAAATGGATTCCGTAGCAATTTTATTTAACAAAGGAGGGCTTTTATTTTCGCGGGTCGCTCAAAATCAATACAGACTCACTTTTAATATACAGAACAACAACATAATTCTTGCACAAATTATTGATTTTAGCCTAATTAAGCTCATTTTTGACCTGAACCCAGATATATACGAGAGGGTTAATGTGTCTCCCGTTTCTGAATCCGAAGTGGTCGCTACGCTGCTTATGAAACACCTCTTTGAAGATCTCGGGTTGGCACAGAGGTTCTCCCATATTCGTGTTACAAAGGCGGTTGAAGAGAGAAGTATTATATTCAACGCGCAATCTATTAAGGGCGTTAGACCTGATGGTATGCCAGCAGATGCTGAGCCAGTTGCGATTCGCGAGTTAACATGCGCATGCAATATGGTAACACCCCATGCAATCGCATTTGTCGTAGATGTTACATTTGACAGGGCCACAACAATCCCGCAGTTTGTAGAAAAAATCGTCGGAACCGTTTTATTCAAAATATTTAGCCGCGTAAAACAGTTTATAGAAAACGTAAGGCTATAATATAGTATAGTTTAATGGGCTACCTTAAAGAATTTCGCTTTTTATTCAATGTTGTATCTATTGTTTGTTCAGAGTGTGCAATGTATTGTATATTTAGGGATTATGGCCAATTTATTCACGGAATTACACACCGACTCGCGCAGATAAACATTCTGTATGTCAAGGTATTTCAGGCAATTGCGCTGAACAATAACTTTATTGACGAGAAGATCAACAAACAGCTGTTGCGGTTTACGGACAATGCCCCGTGGACTATAAATGACATCAATATACCGGACCTGGTAGACATTAGCGAAAAATATAACCTCATTATGGATAATGGTTACGAAACGCCTATCAACTCAGGCATGATTTCGCTCGTGTTCAAGGCATATCGCCGCGGCACGATGGCTCCCATGATTATAAAAATGAAACGCGTCAATATTGACAGTCAATTGGATGACGCAATTGAAAACCTGAAAACGGTGCTATATTTTCTCTCCTTTATTCCTCTATTTGACAAATACCGGTTGGCCGAGTTGGTCAATAAAAACATGGACCTTATTCGGCAACAAACCGATTTTATGGAAGAGGTTAAAAATACAAATATAATGAAGGAAAATTGCAAAAGATTGAAATATGTCAAGATCCCTACCATAAATAAGGAGGTGACCGAGAAATATCCGAATTGCATATTGATGGACTACATTAATGGTGTGAAAATTACCGAGATACTTGAAACAGATTATGACGGGTTTGCGAAGCAAGTCCTGAAGTTGGGAGTGGTGACGACGCTTATTCACGGGTTTGCACACGGAGACCTGCACGGAGGGAACATATTATTCATCAAAGACGCAGATGATGAAAAATACAAATACAAGTTGGGAATAATTGATTTCGGGATTGTGTATAATATTGATCCAGAATATAGGCATCTCTTGTTTGAGGTCGCTACCAAGGCGCTGGATACGCCTGCTGTAGAGATGGCAACCAAACTGTTAAACTCGAGTATGATAGACCCGCCCAATATTTTCCAGCAAATACCGGCAGTTCATCGCGACAATATTATTCAGTTTACGAGCAAGATTTTAGATGAAACCATTCACAAGTCTAAACAAGCGTGCCAGACGCAGGTATATCGGTTTCTCAAGATGATTACCGAGTATTTAAATACGTCAGACATTTCTGACATTGGTATAAGGCCGAGCGACAACTTAATTAAGACGCAAATGGTGCTGGCGATGGCCCATGGGGTAACAATGACACTGTGTCGCGGTGACTTTGTTCCATTTGCTGAAAAGGTCATGAATGAATTATTTCACACTGACATAATCATGTAACCAAGGCGTAAGGATAAATATTATTGATTTATTATCTATCATATTTATATGTCTAATCTGTCTAATAAATCCAATTTTGATATAATTATTGTTGGTGGCGGTATTTCAGGCCTTTATAGTGCATATAAAATTTTACAAATGGCGTCTGAAACTAAATTATTAGTTCTTGTAATACAAAATCTACATGTTCCTTTTTAACTTTATACGCCACTGGTTTCCTGTAATTAATATCCACATTGTTGTCGGTTTCATACTGATTGACCCATCGCATTAAACTCCTACGAGAACATTTGAATATTTTACAGACTTCTTCTTGAGAAATGTCTTCAACTAAATAATGTTGAACTGCCGTCAATTTATAATCTGTACTCTTGCGAGTAGTAGGCATTTGTTATATATAAACAATATAAATATTATTGCTTATATATTACCATAGTATGTCTAAGATTAAGATTGGTTGCACAGATAAAGACGAATTGAGTTTTGGTGGTAAAAAAATCAAAAAAAACATACATGCTACAATCATTAGCAAATTAACAAATAATGACTATATTGACATTATTCAAATAGTATATAAAAAACACAAAAAGAACGATTTCACAACAAAGACAATTGAGTTTTTTATTAATAGACAACTGGACGAGATAGAATATATTTTATTTATTGCGAAATTGAAAGACGCAGGATTTCACAGTGAAAAGGACATCAACATACAACTTATAAATACAAAATCAAACGATGTTATATTTGATTATAAATTTACATCAATGTGTAAAAACGAAATTATCAGGTTTAACAAACGGAAAAACAAATCAATTTACACGACACAACAAATATATAAGAAATAATTAATGCTTTGCTTCCGTATGTAATTTAAACAATGATTTTGAAAAATTACCAATATCACACGCTTCGCAGTAATACTTAAACCCTTTTTTTCTTTCTTCTTTATTTGCGTGGTTATTCAAATAATGAAGTTTCATGTTTGTTGTTCGCGTTGTTACATAATCGCATAATTTACATTTTGGTTCAAATGTCTTTGCAAATTCCGTCTTTCACCTCTTCAAGTATAAAAACAGAAGAGGAAAAAGTAAGACCATCGTAGGTGAAATTCCTACTATTGATTTTATGCCTTTTCTTGTTTTTTTGTCCTGTAAAATGGGCGTTTGAAATGAGAAAAGGTGTAAAACGCATATCATGCTCCCACTTATAACGACGGGCCTTTATCAACAACAACATTTTTGGAGATATTCCGTATTATCTTCTCCTCCTTTTCTGCATCATTGTCACCGGAGCCACCCACAGATTCTATAATAATTTTGTTATATTGATCCGAATATTTGGAATGGTAAGTGCCACAATCCGGATGTGCTTCTTTAAACTTGGGTAACAATCTTTGGTTCTTGGATGCCACCCGTTTTATTGCCTTTTTAATTTTGCTATTTGATTCATCCTTTTCCCATTTATCTTCATCTCTGATATACATGGTTTCTCTCTTTTTATCCGTACAATGAACCGGTCGTTGAGTAACATCCAGTTCATTTAGATTCTTCACAATTATGTTTGATATTCCTTCAACATACCCCAATTCTCCCACCTTTTCCAAATCTGACAATTGCAGCTTAATAGAGTCAACGAAATCCATAATATTCATTGCATCCTTGCATGTTTCGTTTAAGAAGAAGTTCAGGTTAAACGCCTTGTTATGAGAGTTTGTGTTATTTGTAGTGTTATTATTATTATTAGTCGTGCTCTGATTATATGTGTCCTTCTTTACAATTTCAAGGATTAAGTTTTTGAACTCTTGGTTTTCTTTCATGAGGTAGGTGATTAGTTCGTCTTTGTCAGATGTGTTGTTTTTAACTTCATTGTCGTCGCATTGTTCAACTACACTGCACTTTTTTTTGTGCCTCCATAACCCCGCTCTATCGTTGAATTCTTTCGTGCAATTTTGGCATTGATAGTTTTTACTAACATTTACTAAAGGTTCGTTGTGATTTGTTGTTAAAACGTTGTTTTTGTGTTTTATGCTGTCCATGTGAAGGTCTAAATTGTATTTTCGTGATGTAGTATACTTACAAACATCGCACTTAAAACCCGTACTAACTTTTACTAAAGATTCGTTGTCAATCGTTGTCATACATTAGCAATAGAAAATAAATTTAAGCCAGTTTTCCACAAATAATAAAAAAATTTACCGTCACAAATTGAAAATTATTTTTTTGGTGACCAGACCATAAATTTCAATTATGCTCACAAAACATGTATTTCGGAGAGACTTTTTTCGCAAATCCGTTTTTGGACATTTTTTTTGTCCAATTTCAATTTTCCCAAAATACTTTCCAGGGTAAAAACATGATATTTTCATTATAGGCCCACAAAACAATATGTAGCCAACTTGTTTAAAAACAACACAACATATTATACACACATATGCAGTCAACTATTGCGAACATACACTACCAATTTATACCATCAAAGGTACTAAACTTTGCCGGGATCGTGCGAACAAATGCAATTTTAAAAAACGATATCTACGATAAGTATGCTGCAACCGCCGAAATGTCCGGCGAACTAATTGTCTGCACAGACAAAACAAAGATGGCCAATCGTGAAAAGAAATTGAAGAGAGAAACGTACGCGGAATACATACAAACTATAGACCAACGCGATACCGCCAAAGACGCATGGATTTACAATATTCTGGACGGAGTCGCCGAACAAGACGCAATATTGTATAGAGACGAACATTGCGTAATAATTCCAACCTATACGTGGGATACTGTAAACGCCGACGAACTACACGTGCTGTGCCTACCAACAGACAAATCGCTCAGGTCAATCAGGTCGCTAACTGCCGAACATATTCCACTCCTGGAGCACATGAAGCGCGAAACTATTCGGGTTATACGCGACAAGTACCATATTGACGAACAGAACCTGAAAATGTTTTTTCACTACGACCCCTCAACATATCACCTGCATATACACTTTGTCAATGTGGCAAACTCGCAGGCAAGGTCGTCAGTTGAATATTCGCATGAACTGCATAATGTCATGTTCAATCTGTCTATATGTTCGGATTACTATAAGCGCGCGACCCTAAATACACGGCAATAGATATTATCAAATATAAGTAAATAAAATTGAAACAAATTAAATACTTTTCAAGCATAGTATTTATTATGAACAACCAATTTGAATCATCCACAATGGACCCCACGTTTATATTTGTTGACGGCAGTTACTATAACTTTTATAGATACTTTGCGCTGTTAAATTGGTGGAAAATTTCAAACCCAGACGACCCATTAGAGGACCCGTTTAAAAACGAGCTGTTCGTTGAAAAATTCAGGAAGACCCATGTAGATAATTTGCTGCTAATTCGCAAGAAGTTGAAATTAGACAAGACGGTGAACCCAATTATGATTGTCGGCAAGGACTGCAAGAGAGAAAATATATGGAGAATGGAACTCTTTGACAAATACAAGGGAACCCGCACGCAAGAGGGCTTTATGGGCGGGCCATTCTTTAAAATGGCCTACGCAGAGGAACTGTTTTATAAGGGCGGCGCAAAAGCGATCCTATACCACCCAAAGCTGGAAGCCGATGACTGTATTGCCATTTCGGTGAAACATGTCCTGAATAAATACCCTGCCTGTCACATATACATTATTACCAGCGACCGAGACTATTTGCAGTTGAGTGCGCCAAATGTTCATATCTACAACCTTGCCTACAAAAATATTGCGGAAGGCAAAGGGTCAACTGGCAATCCAAAGCTTGACCTGGAGATTAAGATTATAATGGGAGATACGAGCGACAACATCCCGTCGGCCTTTCCAAAGTGTGGCCCCAAAACAGCGCAAAAGTGCGCAGAGGACCCAGAGGCATTTAAGAAAAAAATCAACGGAAACGCACACTATTACGCACAGTACGAGCTAAACCGGCAACTGGTAGACTTCAACTGTATCCCACAAGAACTCGTGGACGACTTCAAGAATGTCTGCATTTATAATGGTAAGCAACCACCCAAATAATCATATATGAACTGTACGTCCACATTTTATTTGCTATAAGATAATTAATTACATTTAGAATAAAATGATGCTATATGATACCAAATTGTTGTATATTTTTAATGATTATGTCATTGTCAACAGGTTGATATGATATATTGTTTGCGTCATTAGCGCATGACATACATGATAAATATTCCCACAAACATGCAAACAAATAAGCGCACATAATGAAGTAATATATATAAGCAGAACACTATTATTTTTACACACGTAAATATTCAATGGGTTGTATTTTTTTTGTTTGCAGCATTTCGTGTATTTTTTTGTTACTGTATAATAGCAATGACCCAAAGTAGCCTGCCGATTAGATACGTGCCTAAATCCCTATCTGCTAAGGATAAACGAGCCCAAATTGCCATGTTAAAGAAGTCCCGGAAGCTGTATAAAAAGGGTGCGTTCTATACAAGAAAGCGTCTACCGTCTTACAAAAATAAGACATCCGAACACGTAAAGAACGCGCGCAGGATTTATAACGTAGATAAAATTGTCCCGAATAAGGAGCTATCTAATGCCACCGGATGTTCAATAGACGCATTGAAGCAGATTATAAGAAAGGGCGAAGGCGCCTATTTTTCATCCGGATCTCGGCCAAACCAAACCGCGCAATCGTGGGGTGTAGCGCGATTGGCAAGTTCAATCACAGGAGGAAAGGCGGCGGCAGTGGATTATAGTATATTGGAGAAGGGATGTAATCATCGTAAACCGGCGTTTATTTTAGCAAATGCGGCCAGAAAAAAACACGGGCACGGGCACTCCAAAACAAAAAAATTTACATTGAAAATGTAATCGTCTGATACATGTGTTACGTATATTTTGTTACATATATATATAATGGCTACCAGCGGACAACAAATACCAGAAGCAGGTGAATTAAGGCTAGACCAACTAGAAATAGGAACAAAGTATAGACTAGCATACTTTAGTAGACAAGTGTCATTCGATGGTAGACAATTCGTGCCTGGCGAACCGCATCTTATACACCAATTTTTAGCTGTGTTCAACGGAGCTAAGCCTGGCTCCGGCGCGGAGTTTACAATAGTAGCTCTTGGCACCCTGCCAAAGACGACGATTATTAGGACTGAACATGTCTCCTCCAGGAATCGTCCAACGAACGATTTTTATTATAGATTTTTTCAAACCGCACAAGACCGCATAGTAAAACCGTTTGAACAAGAAACGCTAAAACAAGTATTGGCGAATATACAACGCAAAGGAGCGGATCCTCTGTATCCGAACGCAACACATGGAATAGACCCGGCAGCCGCACATGGTCTGTCTGATGGATGGTTTGCGCCCAATGTGAAGCCTCCTAAGAAATCGGGCGGAAGAAAATACAAAACAAGGCAAACTAAACTACGTAGAAAAAATAGAACTAAAAAAAATCGCAGAAGAAGACATAATTAATCTAATTTCACGCCTATATCATTACAGGTAAATCATCTCTAACAAAGTGGGCCGCCCCGTCTACGGTCCACTGAACGACCATGGTAATTATTTCTACTCCCGCTTCAACTGCCTCCTTAACTGCAGCCCTATATTCTGGGTCAATAATGGAAGGCTGAAAGCGGTCAACGTCTGTTCGTTGTATTACATAGCACATAATACAACGAGTTTTAGATTCGCGTTTAATCAAGGTAAGCTCGCGAATGTGCTTCAGTGCGCGCGGGCTCACCGTGTCGGTGCTTTTTTTTCTGTAACCGTCGGGAAAGTAGGCCACCTTGGAATTTAAGGGTCTGTCATCGTAACACTTGCCCTTTCTATCTTTTGCAGTAATATCCTCGTAATCGGCGAGCGGCACATTTTTGACCTCCATAATAAATGGCACGCCGTTGCAGTCAATTCCGCTGAAATCAAACCGCGAATCAACCTTGCCCTCCACATATATGGCCGTCTCTCTTTTATATCGCCGCACTCCCGGGAGACGCGTTAGAAGATTGTTCTTGAGGGCCGCTTCGGTTAAATCCTCGGCCAACTTTGGATGGATTCCAATCACTATTGAGGCGTCTCGCTCCCTAATCATGGAGAGATATACCTTGTATTTACAAGCAATTTTATCGGTGGGCTTTCGTGGTTTAGGAACAGGGGCCATTAGAATAGTCGCGCCGACATCGGCCAACCCACAGCAGCCAAGAGATGCGGTATGTCCCAGCGTCTCTATATCAGTGTCGCCAATGCGGATATCGGCAACATATGGTGTTTTTATAATTTTTGAAGGTCGTTTAATAATTATGCCAGTAACGAGACCGTCTATTTTTAGCAATGGTTCTGCCTGCATTATATTTTATTCCGGTTTACAGTTGTAGTTTATCAGTTGTAGATTTAGTATTTTACACTTTGCCCTCCTTTCCAAATCAATTTTATTTGAAAACTAATAGGATAATAATATATTAATATTATAAGTATGTCAGATTCAAAAAACCAAGATAAAAACAAAGACAAGGTCCAAGAAAAACCCAAAGAGGACTTAAAACCGCCAACCAGGTTAAAGATCAAATTGAAAACAAATGTGCCTGGGTTTGGAGAAATTAATTACAATCCGGGTAAAATGACGCTGACAAAGGGTGGCGAAGATGATTCGAACATATTTTTTAACCCCTTGATAAAATTATCAACCCAGGCGGTAAACAGAGCCCCCGAATCAATTAGGCAGCTACAGTTTTGCAACAAGGGATATTTTGCGTCGCTCATCAACAGTTTGAACCAAACCCCCGCAAAAAATTTAGTAGAGGCGACAAACAAGGGGTATATACGCAACAACATTGACATTACACTCCGCGCCCTTTTTCCGCCGGAGACCGTTATAAATCTTGGCGGAAAAAAATATACAATTGCGGCCGTAGATTCGGATAGCGACGAGTGGCACATTGACGTAAAAGTAAGGTTGGAAGACGTTATTAACCGCGATAGAATAACTGACCCAAGAATAGCTGCATATGCGAATGCAGGCGCGGACCAGGAGCTCGCCGCGCTGAGAAGAGCAGGCATAGCAGCTGGAATTGGCGTCCCTACTCCCGTTCCGGCTCCAGCTCCAGTTCCGGCTGCAAAGTTGGAGACAGGTTCTTTAACAAAACCCTTGGCCATTGCTGACAGGGCCATTACCGATGAAAGGGCTCTGGTCATTGCAGACAGACCCATTACTAACGAAATTGCCTCCAAACCTGCGACTGAGGCTGAAGTTGAGGACGTGACCCGCCCCCTTATACCAGACCGAAACCGATCCCTTGTATTTCAAAAAGTACCTGATGCAGGACGAAACCCTCGTATCTTAGCCCCAAATGGCCCAGCTACTGCGCAATTTAGAACAACGTTAGCCCAATTATATAATATGGTCAACTCGGTATATGTTCACAGCGGACAAAATTACAGAAATAAATTAGCGCCACCTGGTACAAATGTTGCAATATCACCAAAGCGATGGACCGACTCAATAAACCGTCTATATGTAAAGCAAACTGTTACCGACGGCGATTGTTTTTTTGACGCGATATCGTGTGCTATAAATCAGTACAATCGCCAACTAACGGATAATGATATAACTGAAACAATATATATAAGGGAGTCAGATATAGCAGGCAAGAATAGTAATGTCATATATGGAATTACGAATGATTTCAATATTCAGTCTCTAAGAACAACAGTATATCGCTATATAGTGAACAACGGTCCTATAAAGGAACAAATGTTCCGCGTGAGCGCAATGTCTGTAGATGAAGCAAACGATGAGATTGCTCGCCGATGCGACGCCTCAAACCCACCAAATTATGTAGACTACGTAATCTGGGTGCGAAACGAACTATCCACTCGCGCGGGAGATGGTATTATCTATATAGCGCCATTCCCCCTTGACAGTGAGACTCCAGGCAGATTCCGCGGCGCATATGCTGCATCAAAAGACACATATAAAAGACCATTTGCGAGCTTGAATGACCAACGGCTGCAAGGTTATATTGAAAGTACGAGTTATTGGGCGGACACTATTGCTATAAGGGCGATGGCAGAGATGTTGAACATATGCGCCATTCCAATCCGTGTTTTGATGCAGGATACCGTGAACGACCAGAACGAAACATGGGATGACTATAGCAGTGCGGACCCCAAACCTGCCGCGGCGCCCAACTTAATTCCTCTAATTTCTATTCCAATAGCATTAGACAATTACGTTGTGGATCAAGTGCGAACGCCAAGACCAAATAAAATTCGCTCGGTAAAATATATATTTTTGAGTGAAACCGGGTCGCACTATGATTTAATTACTTTTGGCGAAAAATGTGCGTTTAATAGCAGCAATATGATAGACGCAATTCCGTTATATATAAAAATGGTCGTTTTTAGCGCCTTATTTACAAAGAATTTCATTTCCGACCAGCCTATCCCTGAATGGGTCCCTCTCCAAGAAGATATGTATAATATGTTAATATCAGCTCTTGTTATTTTGAATAGAGGAGGACCAAACTCACCCTCCTTTTGCAACACACTCGATGCTATTTTTTCGTCAAGTAGTTTATTAATGCTGGCGCAGGGGCAGAGTATGTGCGCGAGACTACAGCGCACGTTCAATGCAAAGTCTGCTGCCACTAACCGGCTTCCAAATGAAAATGCTCTCAAAAAAATGATATCGGCATTTAATAATGCGTACAGGGTGACATTAAACGAAGTTGCCGAGCGCTTTGATATCGGCAACGTCCCTTCATCATTTATACCAAAGGCGAAGAAGGGGCCTACTGCAGCACCGCCCAGAATAAATACTCGCGCCTTTAATCGCGAAAGGAGTGCCCCCCAGGAAGGCGGGCAGTATCAACCCCAATATCCATCCCAGTATCCACAACAACAAATGTTAATGCCAGGACGAGACATGGGCAATTTGTTTAAGCGGGACTCGGAATCCTCTCTCGCATATTACATCACTATTTACATGTATTTGTACCCAGGCACCAATCCTCCGCCGAGTAAGTTGCGAAGCTTAAAGTGCGCCGCAAGACGCTTCAAAATATCACAAATTCTGTCAAAGATGGCCGGAGCCGCGCCACCGAGTATAATGCCGGAATACAGTTATTCAAGACCAGAACTGTTTGGAAAAGACAAGGAGAGAGAAACCAGAAAGGGTGGGATGCGCAAGCATGCAATAACGAGAAGACGACGTGCGAATAAGAGAGAAACCAGAAAACGAGGTAGAGCTGAGGCCAGGCGCGTGACAAGGAAGCGCCTATAAAAGTATCAAAGTATATTATTATGTTATTTCATCATAATAATATGAATATTATCGTGCAGTCTACTGACCATAATCGTACTTGTAAAAGTCAAATTTAGCGTAGGCCTGTTTTTGCGCCCTTGAGCGGTTCTCTCTATTTGCCTTTTCCAACAGCGCAACTGCGGCAGCATATTCTTGGTCTGACACTGTTCCGTCTCCGCTTGTGTCAATTAGTTTGTGAAGTAATCGGTATTGATGGGGGACAATGCACATTGAGCTCTCTTCGTTGAATAAAAAGTCCGACAAAATAGTAAATACCGCGGTGAGACCGAGCGCCGCATAAATATCACGGGTACCCATCCAGGCCATGGCAAATATTAAGATCTGCTTGCTTACAGAATATTTCATATATTCCTCGGTTGATTTGCTAAATTGAATTGTAATAAATTTGGAGCCAATGTTAAGGAGAATCATAATAACTCCTGCAAAAAACTTGCTGTTGTTTAAATACATGATATGATGGTTAACATATGAGGCGCCGTTTAACAAGGGCGTAAATATGGTCGGCTTGCCACCCAACTGTTCTGGTAATAAATTAGGTTGAGTGCCAGCAGGTTGTTGTTGCGGAGGAGGATTCATTGTACTAAAATAACATGTTATTATATTTTTACATTATTCCGAACTTTCTAAAAAGATTGGAAATATTCGTGGATGTTTTATTGTAAAACCCTTCTCCAACCATACGCGTTCTTCTAACAATTGGCCTATAAAATGCGCGAACTCCTGGCGTAAAACCGTCTACATTATGTAGGGAGTTAACATATGCAAAAATGATTACCAGTAAAAACAGGAAACAATTATATAGTAAATGTTTCATATATAATTATACGTTATAAAATTACACGCTATAAAATTACACGCTATAAAATTACACGCTATAAAAAGGATTAAGCATGTTTAGAACTGTGCCGCCTGATCCGCAAAACAAGAAGGGTCATTGGGTTCCACTGCATCAGACTGCTGGCGAGTGTCGGCAACGCCAATAAGGTCGCTTGAGCGTTTGCCCCTCTGCATGAATCTCTCGCGGTCAATTAGGTTAAAGCCTTCGCGGGCTACGGGCTTCTTGGCATCAACAGTTGGCTTGGCAACAGGCATGGTCGCAGGCTTCTTGGCGTCAGCCGGCTTGACAACTGCGGTACCCATTTTCTTTGGTAACTTATCATCGTCCTTCAACATGCCGTCCGCAGATCCTTTAGTAAAACCTTCCATGTAATCCACATTACTTTGGTTATATATCACAATAATCGCCAACACCGAAATTACACCAAGAATGTGATGTGCGCACGTAATTCCTAAAACAAGGAAAACAAGCACAGCTCTTCCTAAAGTAGTGCCAACCATGAAATTAAAGAATCTTGCCTGGCACAGCAGAATAACAAGGATTATGGTAGCCACGCCCCCCATGTTCGTTTTACTAAGCAACTTAGAGTCCATATTAATATTCCTATATAATTTTTTTTCATTATAATTTCAGTCGTTTTTTCAAATTATTATCTAAATTTTTAATAGGAATGTCTTTAGCAATGTTCGCAGCTCCATTTAATGACAATAATGACGAATCACTTAATAATGATCAAGATAATAGTCCAATAAATAAGAAACGACGTACGCATAGTAGAACACAAAAAATCTACCCTAAAGAGAATATTGACAAGAACAAGGTGAACTCCGTATTGAGCCAGATTCATAATACAGATGACGATGACGACGATGGGTCCGGATACAAGCTACCGCCGCAACCGCAATCTGCTGGAGTTCAGAAGACACAGCCCCTCCTTCAAAAGGAGCAAATGATGAACATGTCGACCAACAGCGACGATATGTTTAGGGCATTAGGGCGTGCGCCGCAGCCGAATTATGACGGGACCGACAATTTGGACCTAAACGACTACAGCAATTATGGTAACGAAAAAACCAACGACGCGTATTATAAGCGCACCATCCCGGGATACGTCCCCGAGAAATCCGTTGCCAACCGCCCCTATTACAACACGGCCAATTATGCCATGCCAGTTGAGGCGCCGAGTCAGGATGTATTGTTGCAAAAGTTAAACTACATGATTTCTCTCTTGGAAGACCAGCAGGACGAGAGAACCAACAATGTGACAGAGGAGGTTGTGCTATACTCCTTCCTCGGCATCTTCATTATCTTTATTGCTGACACCTTTGTCAGAGCTGGAAAATATGTCCGATAGACCAATTATATCAAATTATATCAAATTATACCAATTATATCAAATTACCCCAATATATATGTTGCATAAATAAATATATATATAAACCACTTAAACCAAATACGCTATGGTAATGTAACAAAGTATGGTAAAATGCGTCATTATTCACAACAAGCACGAGGGATGTTACGACTTCCTTTATTACGAAGATGCGGCAACAAGAACAAGACTGACATCTATTACAATTAATCTCCCAAAAATATTTATGTTTGACAGCAGAGAGCAGGCGCAGGACTTTTTTGAGGAATACATCAACGACGTAGACGTTCTTGATAACAGATGCAAGAAGGGCGACGAGGTAGAGCACATTGATTACTGCACCTGCGGCGTTATTGAAATGGACGCGGAGGACAACCCCATCCTGTTTTACAACAAGAAAAACCAGATCTTCTTGATGGATGACGGGCCACAAATTTTTATCCCGCCACAGGATTTGAAGAATGACGCAAAGAATCTCAACTTGACAAACAGTTTGATGCGCAAGTGCAAGACCTTGAGCAAGGAGCAGAGACGCCGCTACATTGAATTGGGCAAGTTCTGCGAGGAATGTACTACAAGCAAAAAGGCGAGTGGCGAAGAGGCAGAGAAAAGCGACAGCGAAAGTGACGTAGAAAGCGTTGGCAGCGACACCAAATAAAAACAATACATGCGCAATTAATTAATTATGAGCACCTTATTTGCTTTAAAGGTTGGATATCCAAAATTATAAAAAAAATAGGCAGTTGGGCTAACGATCAGCGGGCGGGTTTTAAGCATAATATTTTCTATTATAATGTGGTTATCTGAAATATCCTCGATTGCCGCAAACCCAAAATAGTTTTCAGCGGCTATTTTCCAAAAACTTATCTTGAACCCCTGTATAAATATATTGTCGTCCGTGTTTGATATAGACGCAAAGCAGCTCAGAACCTCCATCCCCTTTTCAATCTGAACACACGATTTTCTAAAGAAATAAGCAGCAACGATATTGTCATCCGCAATTATGATATAAATAAAAATATTCTTGGTTTTAATTAATTCAATAATATTTGTAGTCTCCGAATTGATAATGATATCAAACTTTTTACTATGTGTAACCATAAAATTGAACAAAAGATAAAAGTTTTGTGCATTAACCTCTACCAATTTATATACCGACAATAGTTCAGCAGGCTTCGTCCACTCGTCCACCCGGAACCCATAGGTTGAATACACGCATAAAGGGACTATCCCAGTTAGCTCTTCTTCTCTCTTAAACAGTGAAACTACAATATTTTTATTGATGTGACGCTGATTGTAGTGATGCGTTTGTATGAGCTGCGGCGCGACCCCCTTTTTCCGATGCGCCTTGTCAACACACAAATAGTCAACGTAATATGCAGTAAATTTTGCACCGGCATCGCCATTATTAATTGACACGTAAACGGGTCTGGTTGTCATTGCGCCGATAATTTGCCCACCTGTTACCACAGTGCCTTTTTTTAAGTCCATCATATGATGGTCTTCTGTATAAAGGGATACAAACGTTTTCGCGTTATGGCCACTTAAATAGGGAACAATGTTTTCAGCCTGGGGGGAGAATATATTTTCCTTGTTCTGAAGGTAGTGTTGCCGAATCAGGGCCACAAACCGCTGCGTCTGCAATGACGTAAGTTCAGAGAACACAACAGTCTCTATGTTCTTGAAATTCGTGTATTTGTTTTTCTCGGGCAAATAATCGTCTATAATACCAGGCGCCTTCAACATGTAGCCAATATTATAGACATGAAATACAGGCTGCACGGCCCAGAATCCAAATTTTATCCTTATGTAAGCATAAATGAAAATCATTGTAATCGTCGTAAAAAATAATATGTAAGATAAATATTCTAACATAGTATTTAGTATGTTTTAATTTTTGTAAAATAACTAACTGGAGCCCGCATTATTTTCAGTGGGGGCTACCGCAAGAATAGTCATACCGCTCAGGCTGTTTACCTTGTCAACAAACCGCGAGACGCTTTCATTGTAAATAGCAATCGCGTCATCCTTGTTTCTAAACAGACCCACGTCAACCTTCTTACCCTCCAAATCCTTGTAATGAGAGAAAAAATACCGGATCTTATCGCGTACGGAGGGGTTAATGTCATACATATTTCTACAGGATATATACATCGGGTCAACCTTTGTTGAGGGCACCATAATAAGTTTGGGGTCTACTCCGGCGTCGTCCTTTGTCTCCAATACTCCCACGAGCCTACATGATATATAACATCCGGGGATGAGTTCGTCATCCATGATAACCACCACATCAATTGGGTCGTTATCCTCGCTGAGCGTATTCGGAATAAATCCATAGTTAAAACCGTACTTGAATGGTGTGCGCAATACTCGGTCGCATACAAGACCCTTCTTTTTCTTGTCGTATTCGTATTTTACATGGCTCCCCTTTGCAATCTCAATAAATACTTCTAAATTGAAGTCTATTGAGTCGGCCTCGCGTTGTAGTGCACCCGAAGTATTAAAAATTCCTGCGTCAATGCCCTCCATAATGATATAATGATGCCGCATAAAAATTGACGATTTTAATCTTATAGACAACCAAATTATTCAAAACATGCTAAATAACTGGCATCTATGTTACTCGCCGTTTTAAGCGGGCAATAATAGACATTAACACAAATGCAAAATCCATACTTTCTTATACGGAATAAGCAAGAAACCTTTATATAAGTTATGCAAATGCACAAATTATATACATCATATACATCATATACATCATATACATCATATACATCATATACATCATATACATATTATAGATGGCATACATCATAAATCATCTAAGATGGCTTGGTAAAGATGTACAAATATTGATTCTCGTAGGCACATTTTATCATGTCTATCTTCCCTTGAAGAATGAAGCCGCATTCCTGTGCGGAATTGACAATGACAGATGCATCCTCCATATAAAGCGTTTGCTGTTGTTTGCGGACCTTGCCGTCGTTAAACTTGAACTTCTCTTCAAATGTGGCGATATCGCTGCCCTTATCCAAATTGAAATTCGCAGCATATTCAAAGTCATTAAACACAATCTTGGTTTTGGTAATTCTCTCCTTTGCATATTTTTGCGGGGAAACTATGTACAGTGGGTTGCCGGGCGGCAAGATCGGGTCAAACGACTCGCGGTCAACAATATGGACAATTAGAGTGCCTCCGGGCATTAACCAGTCCATGCAATTATCAAAAAAGTGTCGCTTGTCCTTAAAATAGTATATTGTAAAATACAAACAAACAATGTGAGTGAGCGAGTTCATCTTAAAGAGCCCATTGTCAAGTGCATCGCCCACCCGAAAATTCAAGTCTGGAAAGTTTTCCTTGGCCTGGTTAATCATGGATGGAGAAATGTCAATGCCGATAACATTTAATCCTTTTGCGCTAAGGACGGCAGTTTGATGACCAGTTCCACAGCCAATGTCCGCAATAATGCTGGCCTCCGTGGGTGCACTGCTATTTATAATTTGGCCAACCTCAAAGTCGTTCTTTAATCCGCTAAAAACCAAATAATCGTAAATGCTCGCATAAAAATCGTCGTATACAGCAGTCCCTTGTTTGAATAAGAACTTATCAGACGTTGTCATGCCCTCCTTTACCGGCTTGAGTGCCTTAAAAAAAACGACCATAATTAAAAGGGCCGCCGTAAAGAACAATACTTTTCCAAAATTTGATAACTTTATGTAGAATTTAGTCAATGAGTTTAGTGGTTTCATCTATATGTATTGTTGTTATTTTTTTTGTATAGATTCTAAATATATGAGTGATTCAGAAATTAATGACATACGCGGTGCCGGTGATTTTAAAGGCACATCATTTTCAAAATTTAAAAAAACCGACGTCAAAAAGGAGCTGCTAAACAGTCTAATTGCCTCTAAAATAGAGCCAGCTTGTTATTGGAGTGCGGAACTAATATGCGCGGGTCATTATAGCGACCTGTGGGAAATTATTCTATATTTTTACACAAAACACATTCATTTAGGGAACCCTAAAATTGCAATTTATTTGGAACTAAGAATCAATAACTTCAAGGATATTGTTAACAATGGCTATTCGGATAATGAGCTGCAAATGAGAAATAACGAGAAAATACGCAGGCTATTTTGCGAAATAATGTGCATATTATGTGACGCAAAACGCAAACATAGTTTTGATGTAGTCAAAATCAAAAAGGAAGACTTTGATATGATACAGCTGCGCGATAAATTTAAGGCCCTCAGTAATAAATACGCCCAAGGTATCTTTTTGGACGAAGACCCTAAGGAACTGTTCCCCGCAATCAATGAAATCGCGTACAATCTTTCGGACGAATGTAAAAATACTATGAATGCTTGTTATTGGTTGGAATGGATAATGGAGTTTGAAACCATATGCAAGGCTAAAAAAGAGAAAATTGAGTGCGAAAGGCGAAATTTTTCACAAGTGGCGACGAAATCGCAAAAGGATATCATTTGGATCATGTGGGACATATTCTTGACCGAATCCGCAAAGCGAACCAAGTTTATTAAGAAAATGATGGACGCGCTATTCTCGTTATTTACCCTGAAATATAGCCCGGGGTGTCAAAGAAAGAGGCGAAATATTCTGTATTTTGCAATTTCATTGTTATGCGAAGACCTGGTAAGCAATGATGAAATTATACGGCCATCTCAGCAAGAAATGGTGAGCAATATTCTGAAAAAGACAAACATGATTTATCAACAAATTAAGAAGAACGAAGAATCCCCTGGAATGGACTATTTATTTAAGGATGCTAAGTCGTCTAACCTGGACAAAACGATTGAGAAGTTGGAGAAGATGAACACATTTGGAGAGAGCTTCTTACCGAGAATATAACGAGAGACTCGCGCAAGCAATGATAATAATTATAAAATATGTACCAATAATATAAATGCAGAAGACGTACAAACGGAAGGGAGGAAGGGGCAAAGGAACACGCAAAATGCGCCCAGACATGTCCTTGGCTGCGTTTCAAAAGGAAATCACCGTTAGATTTCTTGAAATGCTTTTACTAATCAAGTTGTTTCATTGGAAAACCACAAGCTATCCTACACACAAGGCGACGGATGATTTGTACACAAAATTCAACCTAAATATGGATACATTTGTTGAGGTTCTTTTAGGGAAAACTGGCATGAGAACGCAGTTAACGGGCGACAAAACTATACGTCTCAATGATTTAAATTCTATTGAGGAGTTGAAGAGAGAAGTTGCCGCATTCAAGAGCTATTTAGTGTCATTGAATGATAACGCGGCTATGAAGAAAATGCTTAACACCGATTTGTTCAACATTCGCGACACTATTTTAGGGGATATGAACCAATTCTTGTATTTGTTATCATTCAAATAATATGATGGAAAAAGGGTTATAATAAAAAAATTAATATATATATTTTTATTATAATGGATAATTCGAACAGTTTATCAAATTCAATCTTACAGTCGAGTGAGGCCCCAATACCCATCACCGCATATGGTTCTACAGACGAAGGCGGGTTTTTTGATGGTCTTGCAAACATCACCTTCAGCACTTGGCTAATTATTATTCTCATTTTAGCATTTTTAGGATTCAATATTTTTGCCTATTTGGCGCGCGGCACACAGGATGTTACAAGCTTCTTTGCCCCGCTTGTGGAGAAAATATTCGGCACAACTGCAACTGTTGCAGGTCAGGCTGTAAATGTTGCGGCCGAAGGCGCCAAGGCCGTTGTAGGAGGGACCGCTAATGTTCTTGATACAGGACTAACCGCTGTCCAAGAAATTACGCCAAACGGTGCACCAAGCAGCTTACCAAGACAATCTGTGCAAGGAACCGTGCCGCAACATGATGTTACTGCAAACAACGCGCTCAATCGGGCACTCAACACGTCTCAACAATCGCAACAAGGCGGCGCAAATGACGAGTATGAAGCTCACGAGGCCCCAAGCTCCGTCCATTCCGCCGGAAAAGCTGGCTGGTGTTTTGTGGGTGAAGATAGAGGGATCCGAACTTGCGCAGAGGTTGGCGTAAACGACGAGTGCATGTCTGGAGACATATTCCCAAGCCAAGAGTTGTGCATTAACCCGAATCTAAGGGCTTAATTTGGCCACCATATCATGACAACGCCGCTTCCACCAGTTCCGCCGCAAGAGCCAAGAGACCCGCCACCCCCCCCGCTACCATAATTACTTGCACTTTGGCCTGTAGCAGTAGGTGCAGCATTTCCGGTTCCCCCGGAACCGTGTCCGGCCAGACCTCCAAGAGTTGACCCACCACCGCCTCCGCCACCGCTTATAATAATTGGTGTTGCCTGAAACCCTGGAGTTATAGAGGTTATAAACTGGGCTCCTCCATTTCCTGCGACAATTGTTCCACCGGCGGTTCCGTTGTTTCCGTTAACAGTATATCCTGTTCCACCTATTCCAAATTTAGATGCGTTTGCATTTGCATTTGCTGCATACGCGCCTCCGCCACCTCCGCCGCCGTAACCATTATCTGTTCCACCACTACTACCAGTTGTTGTCGCGGAACCGCCAAACCCACCGCCAATACTTGTAGCACCTACCCCGTAACCAGGTCCACCTCCGCCGGAAGTTAGACTTGCGGAAGGAATACTAACAGAGGAGGCAACGCCTGGATATCCGGCCGATGCTCCCTGACCCTGATTGCAAGCTCGTATGGACCCGCCTGTGCCGACCGCAATGGTTATATCTACATTCGTTGGCGTAGTTAGTCCAGTAACATATGTAATCCCACCACCTCCTCCACCGGCACCCCCAGAATTAGGGAACTCGCCGCCATTGTAACCCGAAGAGCCACCTCCTCCGCCGCCAACGATTAAAAGCGATACATTATCTACTTCGGCACATAGTGTAAATACTGCAGTGCCAGCCGACGTACCCGTTGTAGATGGCGGAAGCGTTGTTTTTATAATAAATCCACTATATCCAAGATTGTTGTAACTTGTTGCCGTGATGTTTTGGTCGCTAATAAGCCTCGCCCCAGGTGTAATTAATATGTTAATGCTATTTGAGAGGACTGGTATGCCAACATTGAACGTGGCTGATATATAAATAGTATAACTGCCGACCGGTTCAATAAATTCATACGATGTAGTTTGCGGCGGAACCGTTGTGTATAGGCGGGCATTCACGTAAATATCATAACCGGTTATTACCCCACATGCATACGGCTGCACCCAAGATAATAATATTTGACTACACCTTGCGGATGCTGAAAGTATTGGTCTGCTAATTTTTATAGCGCTAACAAAACCCTTGTAGCCCTCTGGCCACTTGGTTCCGCTATTGTTCATAACATACCGCTGTCTGGGAAACCATGTTTGAACCTGTCTATTCCAGCACAAAAATGACGTTCCTGGCACATCCGATGCCGACGCAGGGTTGCAAATTGCGGCGGAGCCATTGTTGGCCTTTATTAATTCACCTGTGCAAGGATTCGCATATGTCCCGCAAACAAGACTACCGCCGTCCTGTAGAGCAGTGCTCGGAGTCCCATCCGGGTTAAGACATCCATTGGGATTGGGAACGTCGTATTGAAACGGCCCCGAAATGTTATTGGGCTTCCCAACCAGGTTATTCGGAAATGGATATGTGGTGTAATTTACGCGCTGCAGTCCGGTCGTGTTTGGATTTGTATATGTTTGCGTCTGTGTAGCGAATACTTTGGTTCTATTAGGTCCAAACCCCTTTGCCAATTGCGTATACTGTTGCTTTTTCGTCAATCGCGAACTGTTACCCTTGTACTGCAAAATGTTCCCCTTATATAGCAACCTGTCCTGGTAGTTTGCCTCTGCAAGAGGCATCGGCTGTTGCGTAAAAGGAATAGCTGGTAATGGAATAAACACAGATTGATAATAAGCGTTATTTGAACTGTCTACATAAGTGCATTTATTTTGTACTCTACTCCAAACGCGTGTAGGTACTGGGTTATATGCATATGCGCGAGACATCTATATATAGGTTATTTATTTATTTGCCATAAATAATCTAATTAGTTTTTACATCCCTCCTTCATGTCCAGCCGGGTTAAACGAATCCCCTGCTCCATAGAAAAACCACCGCAGCGACAAATAGTCAAAAATCTTGTCATTCATGCCATTAGTGCCAACCATCTTCGTATTCGGGCCATCCGTAGTTACTTTCTGTATAGCAGCGGTTCCTAAAGCATAGTTATAGTACCACAGATTGGACACATAACCGTCAAACCCGCCATTCATAGCTACAAACACGTCGCCGTAATTCTGCTTTGGTATTCCGACCAAGTCAACACTTCTCGCAATGGTTCCGTTAACATAGACATCCAATGTCGTGTTCTGGCATCTAATGATGACATTCACCCACTTGTTCAGTGGGATATCGGGCACAGATATTTCCTCGTTAATAACATCAAATGTGTTCATCATAACCACAAGAGTGTTGGTATTTGGTGCAATGTACAAGCCGGGTGCATTATTTGGATGAACCAGCCCAGTCTCCTTTAATGCACTATTTCCCTTGCTAAAGATGTGCTTATACGTCTGAGCATTATTATTCAGATTGTTAATGTATATCCACACAGACCATGTGAACTCAATGCCGTCCGTGGCATTCACAGACCGATACACCGTGACCGCGCCGACGCTATTGGGGTCCTGCGGAAAAACGAGCATTTGTGAAGCATCAACCATACCATCTATCAACCGAGGCGACTCATTTGGCTTGAAAAAGTAAGCCAAGATAGAAACGCCAATCCGCAACAATATTACAAAGAAAAATACGACCAGCAATAGAAAGGCGATCTTTGCTATTAAACTATTTGATTCCAAGAATTCTCGGGTTCCAAAAGCACTGGGCGTTGTTGAAATGGAATTATATGTATTGTCGTTATTCATTTATATATAATAAATAAATAAGAAAATTAATTACGCCGGCAATTAAATACTGCAGAAATTAAATTGTTATACTACTTTGAGTATTTCCGTTTTCTACTAAAGATAGTTTAATTTGGTAAGCGCTAAACATACCAGACCAGCTGGAATATCCCTGAGTGTATATATTCCACGCCTCCTGAGGATTAATAGAGTTCGGGTAATACTGCAACTTGGATGTCCACCCTTCAAACCCACCATTGGGTGTAACAAGAACATCGGCGTTATTATTGATATTTGCGACTCCGGGCAGCAAGCATGTTCTAACCAATTTACCGTCAAGATAGACGTCCATTGATCTGCCGTAAACGCTAACGGCTAAATTAACCCATTTCTGAATAGGCACGTTTGACACTGAGCAGGTATGAACAACCGTTTTACCGCCAGGAGTGGTCGGCTGCTGATCTATTCCTGGGAAACATCCTAAAGAAATGGAAATGTTGTTCTCAACCGCACCCAATACAACGGCCGGGCAGGGGTCCAATCCGTTAACTCCGTCTATAGACCCAGCCCCGTCTCCGCTAAGCGCACCCATTCTACCAAATATTACCTTTGGCTCCCCATAACGATAATTCCAGTTATTAACGTAGAACCACACCGAGTACGCAAAGTTGCTGGAGGGAACATCACTGCCATTTGTGGCTAAAGCGGCCGCAGGGATGGTGGAAGAAATCTTTCCGTCCTGCATATTTTGAACAGTATACGGGTCTGAAAGGAAGTATCTCAAAATCATAAAAATAAGCACAATTACGACAACTGTAACTACGATGCTTAAGGCGCTCATTGTATAATATAGAAGAAGATATTTTCTACCTAAAATAATGAAATACTCATACATATTTCATTATACTATTGTATAACCGTTTTTGTATAACCGTTATTGATATATTTGTTTAGCTGCCTGCCGCAAGCGAGGCAATCGTTGTATTCACATTTTGCGTCAAGATGGTTTCGTTTGAATCATTCAGAACCGGCGGGGTTTTATCCTTCACCATGTCGTACAAATACGAAATATTTGCGGTTGTTACCGCGCGGTTAAAATAAACAACATTGCATATGCCTCCTTTTACGCCATTATCCTCGCCAATGGTGAGACTATCAAGCGTGTAATAAGGGACGACACCAACATCCGACTTTACAAGTTCCCCGTTTATAAAGATGTCCAAAATGCCGCCGCTATAGTTGATGATAATATTGTTCCACTTTTGCAGGAGAAAGTTTGACCCCTTATACAAGATCCTGTTACCATTTTCATCAAAATCCGTTAACTTATTCTTTGTCACATCCTTCAGATTCTTCTGATGCATAGTCACCATTAACGTATTTGTTGCTCCATTATAAAGAACGTTTGGTTTTTTGCCAAAATTTAACAGAGACGTGTACTTGTTATAAGATGAGTTGGTATTCGGGGGAGCCGACTCTAAGAAGACCCAGCATGAAATCGCGTATTGGTAGTCAAACTTGTCGCTGCCATTTAAGTCTTGGTAGGTGCCCAATGAATATACAGAATCTGTGCCTACAGGTTTATTGACCAGTTGTTTTCCGCCCTGAAGGTTCACGGTATTAAACACGGACGGCCCCTTAAAATAGACGAGCAGGAGCGTAACCGCGAGTGCTAACATCAAAAAAGACCCCTTCTCGGTAGAATCAAACAATTCACTAAATAAACAGGGAATGTAAAAGATTACATTTGTTAGAAGCGAAAAGACCAAATTTTGCTTTGGGGCGTCACCTGGTATCTTAACAAAAAGGGTTTTGTAGATTAGGCCGATTACAACGGTTATCACCAGCATGTTCAATACAAACCTTTCTATGCCAGTTGTTCCGGTAAAATGTTGAATATTGTAGGCAATCCATCCAATAACAAGCCCAGATATAACAACACTAAACAGACCTAACAGGGCTCGTTTCCAATAATTAACCTGGTACTTTGATGACGCAGTATCCACCGCAGTATGGGTTTCTGGGAACAGTGTGATAACCATAACCGATGCCCAGATTATGCAAATTGCAAGTATAAGTATAATTTCGCCTGCAGCAGCGGTCTTGTCCGTAAAAAACCCGCCTGGATAAGTTGAAATTACAATTACAATCGCAATAATAAACAATAAAAATGCAATCGCATTGTACATGCCAAATCCGCCAAAATTTTGTAGGAAATTACTTGTTTTGTCGCCGACGGCTGGCTGCTTGACTGTGTCGGGCAGGGTTAGAATAATGATCAAATACGCAATAGCAAACGCCGTCAGTACAATGGTTAGTAAAAACGAGTAGCCAAAATACTCTGTCATATACCCCCCGGGATCATATGTATAGAAGACGCAAAAGACTGTGAACAGGCAAAACATAAGGACCATTGTTTTAATTCTCTCGTAGTTAACATTGAATCCATCTTCGGCGTTGGAAGTCCAGCCCTTGTAAAAAACAAATATCGTCGCCACAATTGCAAGTGGCGTAATCAATTTTGCATATTTATTTATCGTCTCTGTGGAGGTGCCGTTAAAGGCCAATATTAACCCAACTGTATACAAAATCACGTACAATGCGCCCTTCATTTGTTGACGAAACAAGTTGCCCATCTCTTTTACCCCGGGCATCAGCATGAATGTCAACGCCAGTAGTCCCATAACAAATAATACAACATACAAAACGTTCGTGCGCGATGTAGCAGACGTAAAGAGCCATGAAAGCGGGGTCCCCCAGCCCGCCAATAGACAAACCAATATAATAATCAAGACTACAATTACAATCAGCAGTTTATATATCGAACTGGGGGTTTTGACATCAGAAATATTTGGAAGAGTTGGAGTTTCAGTTTTAACAGCATTCATATCTTACTATATTACTATAACAAATTATTATTATTATTATAGTAATACCATTTTAAGCGAATCATTGCGTAGATGCTAAATATACAATTCGTTGCGAAGCCCGGTGCTTACATATTTTCGCTGGCGGTCTTTCTTCCGTGACAATTACGACAGAGTGCAATTAAATTGTCCACCTCATTCCCCCCGCCATATTCTAATCGTATTTTGTGGTCAATTTCAAAGGTGTGATCTAATTGGGACTTGCAATTGCCACATTTCCAGTTCTGATTGGCAGCCACGTACTTCTTTTTAGTCTCGCTAACAGACCGCTTTGTCCCGGTTTTCCCCGAGCTTGTGATTTTTCTCTCCCCGCAAAACCCGGGCGCTCTTACCCCATTAAACGACTCCATAAAGCTCTCGCCATCCGTCTCGTTTTTGGAGGTGAAATCTATAATCGGGCTCAACATGTCCATAGAGGTCTTGTCAATAGGCATAAATTTGACCATGTTATTTGCGTATAGCAGCATGCTCCTGCCCTGGTTCGGGTTTCTTTTTAATAATACGTATATGCCAACGCCTAAACAAACGTAAAATATCATTTTGTAGTACTTTTTAAATGACATCATCATTTTCGTATATTTGCCATCCATGTATGCGTTATATACAAAAAATGCGGTTAATCCTAATACAAATATTTCAAGTCTCATCTATATTTTACTGATATAAAATATATATAAAATAATAATACCCTGCTCCGAACAGAGTGAACCCTATTCAATTTACCAACAACTATACAAATAGTCTTATACAGCTATTTATTGTCCATACGCGCCTTGTAATTGAACAGTCTTCATCATTTGTTGCTGACCGTGAGTCATTCTATACATGCCAAACATGGCCAACGCAATAAAAATGTACGGCAACAGAACCAAAAACCACGAAAGAGCTCTAAATCCCTTCTGGCACAACCATCCTAAAAGGAACGTCCAGATGAAGGCGAAGAATAACTTGAAAACAACCGCCATTACCTTAACTCCGCTAAATAGCGCAATAACAGAGGAAATCACCGCGATCGCAAAATAAATCTTGGCCGGGGTGCACAGTTTACTGAATTCAGCGTTCATTGTTATACAGTATTACAAGATTTTATTTTGGTGACAGAAAAACCGGGTTTTTAAATCGCCTGTATTTTGGACGCTGTTTAAATGACATTGCCCCGTTCCTACGCAGGACCCTTCTTTTTCGTGTTTTTAGGCCAGAAGCTGTATCCGACCGATGGCTAACACGTTTTCTACCCGTCGCACTAATTGCAATTGTATCGCCTAAAATTTTTAGGTCATCAAGCAATGCGCGCATTTCTATTGGTTCGTGACGAGGCTTGTATAAGTATTCAACAAACATAAACTTCAGCTGTTTAAAGATGTCGTGTTCCGCATTGCTCAAAGCCGAATTGTTAGTATGCAATATCTCAAGCATCGGATAATATGCACTAATAAATCCATAAATATCCACAATTTCAACGAACACATTGTCCAAATACTCGCGCAGGTTCAGTGTGCCATCCTTGCGAAATACGGTAAAATGGACCAACACATTAACAATGTAGTCAACAATATAGGGCATTGTTATTTGCGTTTCTATGACGTGTGGCATATCTCGCACAGAGACGTCCTTTATGCTGTCACTAAATAGCATATACATGATTTCATTTATAAACTTGTAATGTCCGCCGCCTCTCTCCTTCATCCAGGAAACAACAAACCCCTCCACAAATGGCTTCAACTGTGCTTCCTCTGCGGCCCCACCATCCTTAATAAATGCGGTGTACTTTTCAATAAAATCGTCGGAAAAAATAATTACCGAAAAGGGCACGTTGAATTGGAGTGGTCTATTTCGCCAAGTGGACGGGAATGGCGCATCCTTAAAGGGAACATATTCGGTTGATAGCCCCCAATCAATAAGCCGCGTTTTCAGGCCAGTGTCCGTCTCCTGGACCAATATATTTGAGTCCTTTATGTCGCAATGGTATATGTTTTTTTTATTCATGGGAACAATTCCGTTTTTTAACAAGTTAACCAGACTTGCATGTACACAAGACATTTTTTCAATTGTACCTCGTGTGTATAAAAAGTCGTCAACCGGTATGCCGCCATTTGGCATGTTTAACATCAACAATTTATCGCGATTATCGTTGATATTTCTCTTTGTTATATCTTTTTTGGGCAGCGCAGTGCATTTCTTGGCGAATGCGGTCAGATCGCCTGATGTTAGCTCTGCAGGCTTACACAATGTAGCATCATATAGCAAATAGTAGTCCTCGTAGTTCTTGATAGTGTCTAATTTGGTCTTGAAGGCATTAATCTCCTTGTATTCAGATATAGCGTGCTTCTCGGTCATTAACTTGGACACCTTGCCCTTTTCTCTGTGTGCGGCTCCCTCGCATTTTAACGCAGGAGTGAATACGCATCCAAACCCACCGGAGGCTAATACCTTCCCGCCTTGTTTGGTTTTTATATTGGTTCTGGTTTTTATATTGGTTCTGGTTCTCATATTTGTTTTCATATTTGTTTTCATATTTACAATATATATATCGTAGATATTAAAATTGCCCCCCTGCAAAATTCTATTTGTCGTATAAATAATATATCGCACCTGAAATCCCGAAGATTATCGCCAAATATATTACTCTCTCTCTAATCTTGTAATATTGCCCGAGCTTCTCATCGTGCGACTTGTACTCATCATAGTATTTTATGAAGAAGTCGTTTAGTGATAGCTGCGGCTTTTCAAGTTTTTCGTTGATCTTATTATGGATAAAGTGCATCCACCGAACAAAGGAATCTCTATTGTCCAGATATGGCGCAATTGGATATTTGTCAATCAGTTTACTAAACTCGCCTGAGATCTCCTCCACTGGGAGAAACAGTGGTAGATTCTGAATAAATTCATAATACTTCTTTTTGGTTACGGCATTCGGGTGATGGGGATACGTCATTGCTAGTGTATGTAAAAAAAACCAATAATGAGGCCCCCATACTTTCGGGTCTAAATATACCGCCGGCATTAATATTTTATACTATAAAAATATTGAGTATTAAACTATATGTTTCTTGGTTAATTTATTTGATATTTATTACGAAAAATTTGTAAATGATTTAATACACAACGAGGGAGCTGGAGAATTTCTGACACACCAGTTAAACATGCGCGTAGATGAGCCTCTCCCCTTAGTAGAGCCCAATTTAACGGAAACCGTGGCTATTTTATTATTCCCACCAAAACGTTTTTGATTCAAACCTAAGTTAAACAAACCACTCCCGGACATTATATTATATTCGCGTAAAATAATACTGAAAATAGCATTTAAACATAATGCCATTATTATAATAGATATATTGATATGAACAAACCCACAAATATGAATACAAATATGAGCATGAATATAACCCCAAACGCAAACCCCAACGCAAATACAAACACGTGTAATAACTGTGGCAAACAAGGCCATTCGTTTCATCAATGCAAACTGCCTATCATCAGCTACGGCGTTGTTGTATTTAGACACAGTGAATACGGACTACAGTTCTTAATGATACGCCGGAAGGATAGTTTTGGTTATATTGACTTTATCCGCGGCAAGTATTCGCCGTACAACATCTACCAGATCCAAAATATTGTAAATGAAATGTCGGTAGAGGAAAAGCACAATATTTTAACCAAACCGTTTGACGAATTATGGAAAACAATGTGGGGAGGAACAAACAGCGGGCAATATAAAAACGAGGAAATGGCCTCGTTAAAGAAAATAGAGTTAATTAGAGAGGGGGTTAATATAAACAATGAGATTGTTACCCTAAACGACATTGTGCAGAGAAGTACGACCAGTTGGCTGGAACCAGAGTGGGAGTTCCCCAAGGGGCGCCGCAATTTTAAGGAGCGGGACGTTGAATGTGCCTTAAGAGAATTTGAAGAGGAGACTGGTATATCGGCAGGCGCAGTTTCGCTTGTGGAAAATGTGTTGCCGTTTGAAGAGATCTTTATTGGAACAAATTATAAATCATATAAACACAAATATTTTTTGGCACACATGGCCGAAATGGAAGATTACCTTGACAATTTTCAAATAACCGAGGTAAGTAAATTGGAATGGAAAACAATTGACGATTGTTTAGCAGTTATAAGACCATATAATTTAGAAAAAAAACAGTTAATTGCAAATATTAATAAAGTTTTACAAGAATATAGATTATATTCATAATATATAGTAATATGACAGAAAATCCACAAAAAACAAAACGGCTAATTATAGATGATTCCAATAGTGACTCCGTTTCAACCAGGGGCGTTGAGCAGCCGGGTTCCGTGGCAAATGAAGAGTCTGTTCCAACAGCGTCTTCTGAGCAGCCAAGCAACTCCACTGTATTAAATGCTTCTGATATGCCAGCGGATGACTTGGAAGCGGACTACGATAAACTAAATTGCACAGATGAAAACTACTATACCCCAGATTGCAATAAGTTTTTGCTCAAACGAGAGCTGGTAGAACGAAACTATCTTGACGAGCACCCAGACGAAGACCCGTTTTTGTATCCCAGCTTAAGCGATACCCTTTTTAATGTCAAAATTGCGACCAAGAAAGAGTTTAACGATACAAAGTATGAAGGCCCAGACTTCCAGACATCAATTAAGGAGCAAGCGGATATTCTAGCAAACGCTGATTTTGAATTGCAACCTCATCAGGCATTTGTGAAAAACTTTATGTCCTTTCAGACGCCATATAACAGTTTACTGCTTTACCATGGATTAGGAACAGGTAAAACATGCAGCGCCATTGGGGTTTGCGAAGAAATGCGAGACTATATGAAACAGATGGGAATTACAAAGCGAATCATAATTGTTGCCTCCGAAAACGTACAGGACAACTTTAAGCTACAATTATTTGACGAGAGAAAGCTAAAGGAGGTAGACGGCCTTTGGAATATTAGAGCGTGCACAGGCAACAAGTTGCTTCAGGAGATTAATCCGATGAATATGAAGGGAATGCCGAGAGAAAAGATAATAAGCCAAATCAAGAATATAATTAATACCTACTATATCTTCCTTGGTTACGTGCAGTTCGCAAACTACATTATCAAAACTATGAACTATAATGAGGAGATGGAGAAGCAGCGTGCTAAGAGGACTAACGAAAAGCGAAAAACACAGATGCTTAAGGACGTTAAGATTGAACTGAATAGTAGAATTATTAAGCGCCTCCGTAACGAATTTGACAACAGACTGATTGTGATTGACGAGGTTCATAATATTCGTAAAACAGACGATAATTCGAATAAAAAGGTGGCCATCAATCTTGAGTTACTTGTGCGGGCTGCGAAGAACATGCGTTTCTTACTTCTCTCTGCTACCCCCATGTACAATAGTTACAAGGAAATTGTGTGGATGCTTAACCTAATGAATACAAATGACCGAAGAGGTAGAATTGAAACCAAGGATATTTTTGATAAAAATGGTAACTTTAAAAAGAATGGCGAGGAGATACTGACAAGGAAGGCTACTGGCTATGTTTCGTTCGTTAGAGGCGAAAACCCTTATACATTCCCTTACCGAGTTTATCCAAGTGAATTTGCAAAGGACCACACATTCCCTGCAATCCAATACCCTTCTTATCAGATGAACCTTAAAAAAATTAAGCACGAAGACAAGAAGCGTATTTTGAGCTTGTATCTGGTAAAGTTGGCCGAATGTCAGACATGTGGAAAGTGCCAATTCTGTGCATACCGCTATATTATTCATCAGCTGCGGAATAAACAGTTTTCAATAACGACACGAACTGGCATCGTAAAGGAATTACCAAGTTTTGAGAATATGGAGTCATTCGGATACACGTTATTGCAAGTGCCGCTTGAGTCCCTTATTATTTCTTACCCCATTCGTGGGTTAAAGGCCGCGTTAGACCGGATGCCCACCGAATCACTATCGGAAGAATTGGCTCCCAGTTTTTCAGAGTCTGCATCTAATGAGGATGAGGATGAGGAACCTGTAGAAATGGAGAAGGAAGAAGAAAAGATAGAAGAAGAACCTGGGCCACAAGATAGAGAGATAAACGGGGGAGACAGCACGCCAACCAGTAAAGACAGTGTCACCAAAGATAAGATTACGATTGACCCACGCCAACTTACTGGAAAACAGGGGCTGGAGCGGATGATGAATTTTGTAGACAACAAATCCCCGCCTACAAAGGGTGATTTTGAATACAAGGCCTCCACAATAGAACATTATGGTCGGATTTTCTCTGCCGATACAATTGGCGCATACAGTGCAAAAATTAAAAGTATCCTGGACAGCATAGTAAACCCCGAAACCGGAGCAGTTTCTGAAGGAATCATTTTGATTTATTCACAGTACATTGACAGCGGATTAGTTCCAATGGCATTGGCTCTGGAGGAAATGGGCTTTACTCGTTACGGTAATCAAGGAGCAAAACCACTCTTTAAAAACAAACCAACTGATGTCGTAGATGTTAGAACAATGAAGAAGCCCGCCGATAAAAAGAACTTTAAGCCCGCGCGTTATGCGATGATTACTGGAGACTCGCGATTGTCTCCCGATAACAACTTTGAAGTCAACGGACTAACCAACGAAGACAACAAGGATGGAAATAAGGTAAAGGTTGTGCTGATATCCAAGGCCGGATCCGAGGGCATAGACTTGAAGTTTATTCGTCAAGTTCATATTTTAGACCCCTGGTACAACACAAACCGCGCAGAACAGGTTATTGGCCGCGCCGTCCGTAACTTGTCACACAAGGACCTGCCATTTGAGAAGCGCAATGTGGAAATTTTCATGTATGGTTCTATTTTGGGAGACAACAAGGAAGAAGCCGCCGATTTGTACGTATATCGTGTGGCAGAATTCAAGGCGGTTCAGATTGGTAAGGTGACCCGGGTTTTAAAGGAAACAGCGGTTGATTGCATCATCAATCACGATCAGACCGGTTTTACTCAGAAAACGATGAGCAAATTCCTCAAGGAGTCAATCACCCAAGAACTATCAACCGGATTAGTTTTAAACGATTTTAAGGTTGGCGACGCACCATTTTCTCCCGCATGCGACTACATGGCCGAGTGCAATTATGATTGTCGTCCAGATAAAGATATTGAAGAAGGGGACCTAAACGAGGACACGTACAGCGAGGCCTTTATCGTCATGAATTTTGAGAAGATTTTGCAACGCATCCGCATGTTAATGAAGGAGAGTTTCTTTTACAAGAAGGACGTACTACTTAGAAAAATTAGAACTCCCAAGGAATATCCGTATATTCAAATTTATGCTGCACTAACGAAACTGATTGACGACGAGAATGAATTTATTGCGGACAAATACGGCAGAAATGGGCGCCTGGTAAATATTGGCGAATACTATTTATTCCAGCCGGTGGAGCTCCAAAACAAAAATGCGTCTATATTTGACAGGTCGGTTCCAATTGACTACAAACATAGCATGATTAATTTTGAAATTAAACAAAATATTATGAAGCCGGTTATTGATAAGAGAAATATGGCGAAACTCGTTATTGAGAAAGAAGAAGAAGAAGGACCAGGTAGCTTTCCAGAAGGAGAACGAATAATTGACGAAATGAAAATAAATTTCAATAAAAGCATTGAGTACAGCAAGAAATCAATGAAGGTTCCCAGAGGAGACGATGACTGGTATAAACACAGCGGCGTTGTTATAAGAAAAATGTACACCGAATACCCAGAAGCAAAAAAGGATAAATTGTTTACGAACTTTTTGGTTGCGCACATGATAGATCTCCTGCTATTTGACGACAAACTGTCGCTATTAAATTACCTGTATTCATTAGACAATATAACGGAAAACACCGTTGAATGGTATGCGAAGATGTATTTTGAAACAAATAGCGTTGATACTGGCAGCGCCAAAGCATATGCCATGTACAAGTTAACCCGTCCAGCTCTCATGGTTCTAAATGACCGCAACACATGGACTGAAGCCGAGCCCGAAGATTACCGTGAAATTAACATGTCAAAGAATATGAAGGAGTTTTTAATATTCAACGTTGAAAACTATAATAAGATCGTGGGCTTCATTGGATACGGCAAAAATAACAATTACATGGTTTTTAAGACAAAGGTGATTACTGCAAAACGCGACACGGGTGCACGATGCGACGAGGCGGGCAAAATCAAAACAATTCAAAAGTTGAACGAAATTCTCGGCGAGACCAAGTATACTACCGAAAACACGCGGGCCAAAAAAGACGAAGAAGGAAATGTTATAAGTGATGCAATTGGTCATGTGGAGCTGTGCGTTCTTCAAGAGTTTATTTTGAGGTATTTCAATGCGATTCAAAAGGACGGCAAGAAATGGTTTCTTACCCCCGAAATGGCGCTAATACATAAACTGTACACTGTTTTCGTATAAATGAGGGAACAAATAGCTAATTTATACAAATTTATGCAATGTAAATAATTTATTATATTGTATAAATGTATATGAATACAATACAAAAACGGTTTTTGTTATTTTTAGTTGGATGTATTGGCACAAGATTATTGCTTGTATATATTGCTAAAAATATTAATGTTACATTTTTGAAATATATGGGATATTTATTACTACTGCCGGCGTTTGGATTTATTTATATTTATTTAACTGGCGCAAGACAAACGGGGGCTGAAGTTTTTGGTGAGAAAATTTGGTGGAATAATTTACGACCGATTCATGCGTTACTTTATTTGTTATTTTCGTACAATGCAATAAATGGAAACAAAAATGCATGGATATATTTATTTATTGACGTATTGTTTGGATTAACAAGTTTTTTAACGTATCATTTTATTTTGAAATAAAAACGTTCAAGAGTATGCGTTCACTTCGTAGCAAATGTAAACGGAAGTAAGATGTTTCAAGTATATTTGAAAATTAAATATAGTTGAAATAAAAGGAAATAAAATTGAATGAAATATTAATTAAAAGATAATATGTATATAGAGTATAATGGAACCCATCGCGAGGCCTGCTCAACAAAAACGAAGGAGAGATAACAGAATGCAGTCTGTTTACTCCAGGTGTTTACTTACAAGAAAATTCGTCTTGCCGATTACCGCTATCAGTAAGAATTTAAAGGAAAATATTGAAGAAAACATCAAAACGAATTTTGAAGGCAAGTGTGTTGTAGAGGGGTACATTAAACCGAATTCGGCGCAAATCATTACACATTCAAGCGGAACTATTGAGCGCGGAAATTGCATCATGTTTGAAACCGTGTTTGAGTGTGACGTTTGTTTCCCAGTTGAAGGAATGCTTATTCCCTGCGTCGCTAAAAATATTACAAAGGCCGGAATCCGCTGCGAAAGTGCAAATGAAGTCCCGTCGCCGATTATTGTATTTATCGCAAAGGACCACCATTATTCGTCGTCGCAGTTTAACGAAATTAAAGAGGGAGACAAACTGAACGTCAAGGTGATTGGTCAGCGATTTGAACTACACGATAAATATATTTCCATTATTGGCGAGCTTGTCCGCGACAAGGAGACCCCGCGTCAAAAACCACAAGCAAAACCAAGACTTGTTATTGAGCCTTAACCATGCAAACATTCACCTGACAAATTATAACATCCGGTTGTTTCATCCATTGTATAAATTTTAACTGTACATTTGTTTTTTATTGAAAATCATATAAAAACAAATAATTATATTACCTTATTAATGAACCCCGAAGAACCTATTCAAGAAAATAATAATCTGGATATTGGAATATGTGAGGAATGCAATGGCGAAATAAACTGTAACAAAGATAATATATATATTATAACAAAGGAGGAAGAAGACGACAAATTATGGTGTCAATGTTGTTTTGAAGAATTGTGGAAAGAATATAGTAATAATGGTTGGACAGGCGATGACATAGAATATTATTTAGCTTTGGAAGAGGAAGAAAATGAAGAGGAAGAAAAGGAAACATCGTAAAAAGGTTTAAAAGCAACGCCCTATATTCAAGTAAATGGAGGCGATTCTTTCAACAAACAGCGTAAATAATTTTTCGGTCAGCGAGCTTAACTATATCCGCGAAACAATTGAGAACATGAACAAGTTCAATCAGATTGAGGTGCTCCGAATACTCAATAGACACAATGACGTAACACTAAATGAAAATAAATATGGGGTGCACATCAATCTAACAGAAATCAGTAAGGGAATTCTTGATGAACTATTGATATATATCAAGTACGTGACCACCCAAGAGATCACATTGAACTCCATTGAAAAGCAGAAGGACGACTACAGAAATACATATTTCTCAAAAGATATTAAAGATAATCACAAAATAATAGCAGGCAAGTAAATATGTTAGCATATAATGATGTATTAGATGAATTACAAGATTATATTTTAGACGAAGGTCATGTTGATAAACTACTAAAGATGAAATTGTCGTCACAATCGCAACAAGTCAAGGCCGAAAAACCACGAGTCATTCAGAAGGTCGCTTTCCAACCCGCGCTATTTGTTCCGGCGCAGCAAGACAGCCTTTTTTGGTGCTACTATATTCTAAAAAATGGCGACGCAAGTTATGAAACGCTGAATAATAAGAATTCGCTCGTGGCAAAACAACAAAAAATTGAGCTGGTTTCGGTAATCAGAAAAAATAAGGATATTGTCAAAATGTACAAGTTTGACACCATTATCAATCTTGAGAGCAACTTGGCAAATGACGATAATCTAAGCCTAAAAACGTTCCTTTCCCTATGCGCAATTGAGAATATTAATGTTGTGTATGTTAGTAACAAGACGTATTACGAGGCAATGATGAATGACTCTGGAGTGATTTATATTGTACGCGAAATACAATCCCAGGCCAACAAATATCACAAAAAATATGGGTTTGAACTATCAACGGCGCCGGTTCTTGATGTCATTAGAAACACTCTTTATAAATTAGAGGTGGTTGATAAACCAATCAGGGCTGCATCGGCATACAAACTCCAGGACCTTATTGATATATGCGGCAAACTGGATATCGCAATAACAAATAAGGAAACCGGAAAGAATAAAAGCAAAAATGATTTGTACGAATCTATTGTTCAATATTTTTAGATTGAAATATAAAAAAAAATGAACAACAATTTAAAAATATGTCTTTGTATAATATAACAATGAGTTCTGCAAGTAAATCGGTCATCGCTAATTTAGAGGATAAACTTGAGTCGATGGGCGAGCCGGGCTTAAATACATTGGTTAAAAGCATTGATGAAATAAGAGATGTATTTCCAAAGGAGAGTAAAGCCGATAGTAAAAGCGCCAGCAATACCAGCTCATCTGCATCTAAGTTTAAGCCTAAGCCTCCCAGCAAAGATTGGTCGTCAGAATCCAGCAAGGACTCGCGCCTACCTTCACAGGTAGAAAAGCCGGTTAACATAGACAACCGACCTCAGTCCCCTACAGAGCCGCCGCCGCAGCAACAGCAACCGGTAGTGATGGCCCCCGCCGAAATCTTTCGGGAAGGACGAGAAGAAGGTGAAGTGAGCGAAGAAGAAATTAAGGAAATGACTAACACGCGGAAGACGCCACAGGACCGGTTCGATGATCTAATAAAGCAGTATTACAACGTTAACCCATATAGCTACAACCCCGCTCTCAACCACGAATTGGAAGTAAGGTTTGGCACAAAGGGCGTCAAAAGTTTGTCCCGCAACGACTACGACAATGTAATCAAGAAGCTAAAATCATCCGGGTTTAATCTGGTCGGTGACAGCAATGGCGAGTACTACATGCGCGTAAATTGTGAGTTTCTTGATAGCGCAACAGGCAGATTTAAGTTGTCCGATATCCGAACGGAGATTAAGGGTTTGCATGTTATTCAAGAATTTTGTAAAACAAACGATCTAAAATCACTCTACAACTCTAATCCGGTTTCCATTGACTTTATACATAAGAAACCCGGGTTCATTAACAAGGAAAAGATATACCCTGTAGACTTTGACGATTTTAATTTTAGAGTTTCCTACCAAACAGAAGAAAAAATAAAGGCGGGTCTGAAGACATTTGTAATTGATAATTGGCGAAAATCAAAGAAGGAGTTTCGTTTTATTAACCGCGTTTCCTTTGAGCACCCAGACCATCCATTCATTGTTGATGTTAGCATAACAAAGTTTGGCAACAGATCACCGGATAGATACGGTCGCGAAAATCGTGGACCCATGATCCGCGTCTACACACTGGAGGAATCAAACATCTTCAATAATCCAGAGGTTTTTGAACTTGAAATTGAGATCAATAACAAAAAGATCGGCCCCACAACAAAATTCAATAACCCCAAGATGATTGTTGATTCGCTAAGAAAGGTAATCAAGTACGTCCTCAGTGGTCTCCAAGGAACAAACTATCCGGTTTCTTACCCTGAGCAAAAGGTCGTTACCGACTCTTATATGAAAATGATATGGAAGGAGGAACAGGAACCTAACCGGTTCATTTCCAGTAAAAATTTCATTGGCCCCAACTCAATTACGCTGCAGCTTAAAAATATTGCGCCATTTGATGAGAATACGACCGAGGTGAATATACGCAAGGGCTTTGTGGTGACAGAGAAGGCGGACGGAGACAGACACCTCATGTTTATTTCAAATGAAGGCAAGATTTACCTCATAAATACAAACATGGACATTATATTTACCGGCGCAAAGACGGCTAACCAGGAGTGCTTTAATGCAATATTAGACGGCGAATTGATTATGCACGATAAAAACGGGAAATTCATCAACTTGTATGCTGCATTTGATATTTATTATATTAAAAACCAGGACGTGCGGGCTTACACGTTCATGTTGGCCGCCGGCGAAAAAGACATTTATAAGTCGCGATACCAGATACTCAAGTATGTTGAACAACACTTAAATGCGGTATCCATCATAAACGTAAAATATGACGCGAAAAATCCTGTAACTCGAACCGGTCAAGACCGCGACCAAAACTCCCCCATGCGATTCTCGGTAAAGGAGTTCTTTCCGATGAGCGAGAAGCAGTCCATATTTGACGGTTGCGACACAATTTTGCAAAAAGAGCGCGAGGGGCGGTTTGAATACACAACGGACGGACTCATATTTACACACGCCTACTATGGTGTAGGAACCGATGAAATCGGCAAGGCCGGACCAAAGACCAAGATAACGTGGGAACAATCCTTCAAGTGGAAGCCCCCGCAATACAACACGATTGACTTCTTAATTACCACGGTCAAAAATCCCAACGGAGACGATGTAATCAAGTCATTATATGAAGACGGGACAAACACTACCATCGCGGTTCAATACCAAGAGTATAAAATGATAGAATTGCGGTGCGGATTTAAAGAATCAAAGGATGGGTTTATTAATCCGTGCCAGGACGTAATTGACGATAAGCTACCCGAGGCCGGTACCCGCTTTGAAGACCGCCAGGATAATGACTACGTTCCTATGCGATTTTACCCCACGGAACCATATGACGCTAATGCCGGTTTGTGTAACATAATGTTGCGCATGGACGGTGCAGGTGGTAAGAAAATGTTCTCCGAGGAGAATGACGTGTTTGAAGATAACACCATTGTGGAGTTTAGATACGACCTTGACAAGGAGGAGGGGTGGCGATGGATTCCTCTAAGAGTCCGCCACGATAAGACTGCGAAGTTGCGGCGAGGTGAGAAGGAATACGGTAACGCCTATAAGGTGTGCAATGAGAACTGGAAATCAATTCACCCAAGTGGAAGAATTGACGAGTACATGTTATCAACCGGATTAAACATTCCGAATGTAAGCGTAAGCGAGGACGTATATTACAACGCGTCTGCCGGAAAATTTAAGACGGAGGCCATGAAGAACTTTCATAATCTATACGTTAAGAAAATGCTGATAGTCTGTGCATCAAAGCAAGGGGACACTTTGGTTGACTTTGCATGCGGTAAAGCGGGCGATTTGCCAAAGTGGATTAATGCAAAGCTGTCATTTGTCTTCGGTGTTGACATATCAAAGGATAATCTGGAAAATCGCCTTGATGGTGCATGCGCGCGATTCCTAAAATCTAAAAAGACCAACAAGCATGTGCCTTATGCGCTATTCGTCAACGGAAACAGCGCCTACAATATTAAAGACGGAAGCGCCATGTTGAGTGACCGCGCAAAACAAGTTACGGCAGCGGTATTTGGTAACGGCCCCAAGGATGCCGACAAAATTGGCAAAGGAGTCGCGCGACAATACGGCAAGGGTGTGGACGGGTTTAATGTGTCATCTTGCCAATTTGCGATACATTACTTCTTTGAGGACCCGGACACCTTGAAGGGGTTCATGAAAAATATTGCAGAGTGCACAAAACAAAACGGATATTTCATTGGAACTGCATATGACGGCAAATTGGTGTTTAATGAACTTCGGAAAACTGCTCCTGGAGACAGCGTTAAAATTGTTGAAGACGGTAAAAAGATCTGGGAGGTTACGCGTGGATATGGTTCGGATACATTTGAGGATAACTCCAGTTCTATTGGCTATAGAATTGATGTGTACCAGGAATCTATTAACCAAACAGTGTCTGAATACTTGGTGAACTTTGACTATTTGAACCGCGTGATGAGTGCCTACGGGTTTGAATTGGTATCCCGCGATGAGGCCAAGGATATGGGTCTACCGGACGGGTCAGGCCTGTTCAGCGAACTATTCTTATACATGATGGATGAAATTGCCAAGAATAAATTCAAGGCAAAGGACTATGAGAAGGCGTCATCTATGAGCGGGTACGAAAAGAAAATCTCGTTCTTAAACAGATATTTCGTGTATAAAAAAATTAGAACGGTTAACTTAGATGATGTGAAACTTGAACTTGGCGAGTATGCGGATACTGCAGCATCAAGAAGCGTGGATGAGACTAAACACGCTCAAGAAGTTGCAGTAGAAGAGGTTGCCGCGATTAAACCCAAGGTTCGCAAGCTGAGTAAAAAATTATTGCTTGTTGCAGCTACCGACGCCATTGATGATACACCGATTCCCACAAAGGCGACCAAGGCATCAAAAGCAAAAGCCGTGAAAAAGGTCACGAAAAAGGCCCTTGTTATTGAAAGTGACGATGACGATGACGACGAAGACGCTTAAGTATAATATTGAATAACGAACTTAAATAAATTGCCTAATATATAATAATAAACCTATGAGTTATTATATATTACCAAAAATTCACAATAATATTGAAGTGTGTCCCAGAGATAGCAGCGACCACGACCCCCTTCTATACCTATCACAAAGCCTATATAATTATTATGCTGATGTAAACCAAAAGATTGCTTGCATTTGTAGGGAGGAACATGACCCGTCGTGCAACATGCAAACTGAGCTGGCGCGTCTTGTGAACCCATACGAATACATTTTTTCTAAGGTGCCCGGGTCTAATTTCTCGGTTAGTAAATTGAAACCGAAATCAAATTTGTTCTATGATTTTCTTGAAGTGATTACAACGCTAAACGTGCTGGAGTCGTACAGAGCAGAACCTATTAAAACGCTGCACGTAACTCCCAACTGCAGTGATACAATTGAGTGTTTTGAAATGCTTCGCGAAAGCTATAGCGACGAGATACAGTACTATGACGAAATAAACGATGACACCATTAAATCTATTGGAGACGGCAAGTTTCACTTTTTATTTCTGGAAACAAAAACGGTGGATTTAAATGCGTATATGTATTCGCTAATTGAAAGTATGATGGTTATTTTGCGAAACCAGGCGGTCAGGGGGTGCTGTATTATAAAAATTAACCACGTTTTTCACAAACCGGTAGTTGACGTATTATTTACATTGTCATCGTTATTTGAGAAAACGTACGTTTTGAAACCAAATACAAGCAATGTTACCTCGTTTGATAGATATGTCATTTGCAAGAATTTTCAGTATAACGAAAGCAAACATAAATTATTGAAATTGACCTATTTTAGATTAGCAGTCTTTCTAAAAAAATTAGACAGCAGAACCATAACGTCTATTGTAGATCAGGAAATCCCTTATTACTTTACGACAAAGTTGAACGACCTGAATATTATAATTGGCCAGCAACAACTGGATTCTTTAAATTTAGTAATAAACTTGTTGAAAAATAAGAATAAGGACGAACGAACCGAAGTTATGAAAAAGGCCAGCATTCAGAAGTCGGTTTCGTGGTGTGAAAAGTACAAGATCCCTTGCAACCGGTTCACAGAAAAGACAAACATCTTTTTACCCATCAGTAAGGAGGTTGATTTTTGATGTGATGCATACATTTTGCACACTAATATATTTTATATGCAGAATATATAATATATGTCATCATCCAACGATATTGTAGACGAGAGCACCGTCCTGCAAATTAGTTCTTCGGAGAGCAAACCCGCCACCAAACAAGGGGGATGTTGTGAGTATATCCGCAGCCAGGATTTCTCTCAAAAGATTGGCATTATACCGACCGTTGCATTTGAAATATACAGGGTAGTCATATCTACGTGCCTTATACTATTTGTTCCTCAAAAATGCGAGGACCATGTGTGCGAACTTAAGGAAAATTTAGTGTTGGAAAACAAAAAATACACCTCTGGAGTGGTTGTTAACTTTGTAACACTGGCCTGCTTTCTTGCACTATATTTTGTTGAAGTTAGAAGAGAGAACACGCTCATCAATTATTTAGAGGTTAGCGCCAATGTTGCGAGTGACAACGTTTCTGTCGGGAAGACATTGGAGCTATTACCAAAGGAGAAGCAGGTAAGCATTCATTTTTTGGATAAATGTTACCAACGCGGTGGATTTTTCATAATATTCTTGTTTTTAACAAACGCAATTTTGAGTGGGTTTGTGGTATCCGATTATTACTTGGACAAACAAACCACATCTACATTCGTAACAAATATTCTGTTCATAATTACAAAACTTATTGACATCTATACTGTTGCAAATACAGAGGATAATATTTTCTATTCTGCTTACCTAAAGGGCAGAATTCAATACAATGACGTTGACCCGGATAAACGGATGCCGCAGATCACAAATAGTGCCGCAGTATAATCGCGGCAACTGAAACTAAAAGCAAGACTAAACTATTTGAAATGTTTATACGAGTTAATATTTCAAATATAGATAATTACGCCGAACGACCGCGGGTATTATATGTGTTCGGAGATTGAGAGTAGTGGTTTGAACTTGTTACGGTACCAGGATAGTAACGATATGGGCTTGGCTGAACAGCTGGAACCTGGAATTGCGGCAACTGCTTGTAGTAGCAGCGCTTCTTGTTCTGGAACGGCCCCGACTGTCTGAAATTGAGCGGCAACGGCGCATGGCAGGTAGGCGCCTTATTCTTTTGCAAGTTTATCAAATTCGGGTCATTGCCTGCATAAATTTCATTCGCGTTCACAAGCAGAGGACCTGTGTTGTTGTAATTCTGGATAGATGCCGCGTTTGTAGAAATAGTATTGACATTCAACTTGAGATTGCGTGTAGAACTGTCGACTGCACCCTGTTTCGCGTATTGATAATTGTTAGGCTTGTACACAACGAGCTGGCATCCGGTTTGGTTGGATGGGCCCGCAAGAGGCATGCCCGAATAAGGGTTTCTGATAAAATCATTAAACAATTGAATAGCCGGCGCCTTTTGGCCCGCAGGTAGGGTATTTAACCAGTCCCAGAACCCCTGAATTGTATTGATGCCGAGAGTATTAAAGGTTGTGGCCGTAGACGCGGGTATTATTCCTGCGTTCACCATAAGAGTAAGCATTTGCGCGATCAATGCGTTCTCGGTTGCATCGTAAATCTGCGCATTTGGCTGACAATTCGCGAGATAGGTGTTTGCAAGGGCAAGCGGTCCTCCTGGCTTGTCGGCATCGTTTACCTGTATGTAGTAGGGGTTTGCTTGGTAAACGTCCGCCGTCAAATTCGTTCTGACCGACAAGAAATTGAATGCCTTCTGGTCGTAAGTCTTGCATCTATTTTGCAAGTACTGCTTCGTTGTCGTATAGTAATTCTTTTTAAGATTTGTGCTGGCGTAAATAGCCCGGCGCTTGGCTTTAACTTCGTCGTTGCAGCAGAACCCGTATTTCGGGTAATTGGTCGTGGTTTCTTCGGGATTTTCCTGCAAGAATGTTTTGTTAGGATAGTAATCTGCTACGATTCCTACACCTTCGCAAGTTTTGCAATCCGCGTTCAGTTGAGAAACGCCATCCGTCTCTCCCAGAGGGTTCAATTTGACGGTAAACGCGCCTGGTTTATCCTGCATGTCGTTGAGCAAACCTGAGCCGCCGAATCCGCCACCAAGAGAAGTGCCCTTGCTTGACTTTACGTAACGGTTAATATTGTAATTGATTTGCGCGGTTTCGTCGTTGGATCTGTCCGAAGAATTTTCTATTGGCTGCGGAGGAATAACTCGGCCCTTTCTAAAATGCTTGATGGGGCGGGCCAAGCCGAAACCAGTTTGAAACACGTTGCCAGAATCGTTGTTTGTTAAAGGCCTAATGTGTCCGGGGGCCGTTCCTACCGGATTACTATTTACCCCAGTTCCCTTCCACGTAATATATTGTTTATTCAAATATGTGCTTCTATGATTGTATCCAGATGAAGGCATAGATTTCATACCTAATGGGTAAACGGCTGTTGACATTTATATTATTATGGAAGAAAATAAAAAGTAATCTTATTGTATATTAATGCCGACCTTGATAAATATATTGATAGTATTTTTTATTCTATTAATCGGGTATCAAATTGTTTTAGCAAACCACATTGTAGAAGGATTAGAGAATAATGCGTCCGATTCGTCCTATCAACCATATGATATGAACAATCCTTCAAATGCACTCATTTTAGCTCAACAAAATGCAGGAAATATCTCATATATAAAGCAACGATTGGACTCTGTTCAGGGTATGAACCAACAACTGCAAGACTTGAGTGGGAATGTAGTGACCTTACAGGGCCAGGTAAATACTTTAGTCGCCGCGCAAAAGGATTACGCTACACAACTTACTGCCGGACCGCCCCCCAATATATCTGGCACTACAGAGGACGACGATGAAAACGCGCCCATGCCGGCATAACAAATATAACGACTTAAAGGAAAAATAAATATATTTGTATATTTTAAGTATAATGTCGAATATATTTCAAGATGTATTAACTGATGCGAAGGGTGTTGAAGAGAAACTCCTTGGTCCTACATATCCGTACTACAAGAATATTCGGACGCCGAGCGATATTGGTATGAGCGATAGGGGCACTCTGCCGCAAATGTCGCGCAATATCAACGGGCTCATCCAGTACGTTGAGTTGTTGGTATCCGGCAATAGTCAGGCATCCGCAACAGGCGGCCCTTTAGGCAACAAATTTTTCCTGCAGACAGGTGCAAAGTGTGCCGCTGTAGATAAGTGTTCAGACCCGAATGACTCGTCTACATGCGACCAAACAAACCGGTACATTTATGTTAACAATGTGCCTGAGGGAAATATTCCGTTTATATCTGGCGGATTAGGTGTAAATTTTTCGGAATTTAAGGGCCTGATCCCCGGTGCAATGGGAAACCTTAATGTTTTAAACCCGTTTGCAATTTTGCGAGCATTCGCATCCGGATCTACGCCTCCTTGCCAGGAAATAACTATGCAGACCATTGATGTTAACAACAACTCTTCCTCGGAGACTCATTATGTTACGCTGGCGGATATTCAAAATACCGACCCTTGTTCGTTTCCTGGTGGGCTAAATCCCGTTACACAGGCAAGATGCAAGGAGACGTTTCAGACGCGTGTCGCCCAGGACGCGGCCCCTGTTATGTCCAACGATATAATGGATCAAGTATATTTTGCCAGTTTGGCTGGTGTTGGGTTATACATTCTATACCGTTTTATGGAGAAGTCTCGGTAAAGACTTAAATATTATAAGTTAATCATATTTAACCTAACTTATAATGTCGTCATCATCTTGTAGTATGTGTCACAAGTTGTTAGAGGAAACGGGCTATCTTATACCAGCAAGGTGTTTGCGGAACAATTGCATAAGGGCGCATCGGGTGTGTGCTTCGTGTTGGTGGGACCCTGTATATGGGTTTGCGCGGGAAGATGCGCCGCATGGCTGCCCTGGATGTACCACTGGGTTGCCGTTGGTGGGCCAGATTATTTGTGGCGAAATACTACATAATGTAGGGGGTCAGTGAAATTTTGTGCAAATTGCGATGCTACACTCTGTAGAAGAGACACCTGTTTTTTACTTGGAAAGTATTTTGGGAAAATTGAAAATGGACAAAAAAAATGTCCAAAAACGGATTTGCCAAAATACTTTGCCCGAAATGCATGTTTTGTGACCATAAGTGAAAATTATGGTCTGGTCACAGAAAAAGTAATTTTTGTTTTGTGACGATAAAATTTTATTATATTTTATAAAAATAAATGCTTAGGGATTTTTTCTCTTCCAATATTAAGGAGAATGGAAGTATTTTTGTCCCCAAAAATCCCAAAAAAATTTGGTTGCGAATCGTGTTACTATTACACATGTAACAAAAAAGATTATGACAAACATTTGCTTACATCAAAGCATCAGAAAGTGACGAATGGAAACAATTTGGAAGAAATGGAAGTCATTAAAATCCTCACGTATGCTTGCGAGTGTTCAAAGGTTTTTAAAACACACGGGGGGTTGTGGAAGCATAAGAAAAAGTGCGGAGAATGCAATGAGACAAATAGCCAAGATACCGGCGCATCTGATGTAAAATTGCTAACAAATATGGTATTAGAGGTTGTAAAACAAAATCAAGAATTGATGAATCACAATCAAGAATTACAAAAACATATGATTGAGTTGTGTAAAAATGGCACAAATAATACTCTAATTAACAACACAACAAATTCCCATAACAAGGCATTCAACCTGAATTTTTTCTTGAATGAAACATGCAAGGACGCGATGAATATAATGGATTTCGTGGAATCCATTAAGCTGCAATTGTCAGATTTGGAAAAGGTTGGAGAAGTGGGTTATGTAGAGGGAATCTCCAATATTATTGTGAAGAATTTGAATGAACTGGATGTTACGCAACGACCGGTTCATTGTACGGACAAAAAGAGAGAAACAATGTACATTAAGGATGAAGATAAATGGGAAAAGGATGAGAATAACAGCAAAATTAAAAAGGCAATAAAACGTGTAGCATCCAAGAACCAACGTTTGTTGCCCAAATTTAAAGAGGCCCATCCCGATTGTGGCACTTATCATTCCAAATATTCGGATCAATACAACAAAATTATTATAGAATCGGTTGGTGGATCTGGTGATAATGACGCCGAAAAGGAGGAGAAAATAATCAGGAATATCTCAAAAAATGTCGTTGTTGAAAAATAAAATGTTATTCATCTACGTGTGCGCCGACGGTTTCGCGTTGCTTTGCATTTTTTCGTGCGTTTGCATTTTCGTGTATATTTACGTTTTCGGCGCCCGCCCAACGGCGACGATGCAATTTGTTCAAGCGACAACTCGCCGTTTTGCATGGTGTTCTCGTACTCATTTCCAATCTGACTGATATTTAAATGACCTGGATTAAATATCTGTTCAAACTGTTCACCGGTTATGTTATATGCGCGAGCGACGTGCTTGCCAACTGCGCCCTCTTTTGTAATGTCCTTTGTTTGTTGCATGGGCGGGAGTGTAGCGTATTCAATCTGACTGCCGACCAGCGTCTTGCCTCCGGTTAGCGCACTGTTGCGTTTAGCAGTTGCGTTAATCTTGCGAACATTTTCAACGATACTTGGATAACGCTCTGTTATAAACTCCATCATTGTTGTTTGGTAATCAGTTATGCGAGTATTAAGCTCTCCTAATATAGTATTCAGGTTAGGAAAATTTACTATTGGTAATATCCACCGATATGCCGCCCAGGTATATGCACTTTGATTTGAGCGCGGCGTTTCCTTTTGTGCAATATGCGACAACTTTTCCTGAAAAGAATAATCTTTGTTCATGTTTTTCCCCTTGAATGTCATTCCATAGTCAATAATTAAACACCGGCCTCTATTTGAGAAATCATCTATATCATCTGCCTTGTAAATATAGTCGGTGTTTATCAGTATATTGTGTAAGTGAGTATCGCCATGAAAGTAACCGATGTTATACAATCGTACAAGTTCATATGCAGCCAGCATTTGATAATGTATTTTTGTATAAATGCGCTCCGTTTTGTTCAAAACGTTATACAGAGTATCATAGTTTTCAGCAAATGCCATTACAATAACCCCCAACTTTAGTCGAGACTCGCCATTATTTCTTGCCGTATCATACATGTTTTTTATATATTCAATCGTCGGTCTTGAGCGTTCATCCATCTGTTTTATTACGTCCGTTAAAAATACGGATACGGGGCCTTTATCGCCCACATTACTAAACGTATTCACATATAAGATGGGCGGGCATACAGCCTCTAAATGAGTATTTGTCTTTTTGTACACATCAACTTGAACCTTAATTTCGTCTAAAAATTCGCTTGTTTGCGTGGTATATAGTTTCAACTCATCAAGAAGAGGTTTGTCAGAAGGACTGCCGTCAAGCGGTACCAATTTCATAAACAAACAGTCGCAAACAACTGTATCCGCTGTATTATTTAACGACAAAACCCGATATTTTGATTTTGCGACATCATTTAATTTAAGTTTGAATCCAATGCCATAGGACCCTCTGTTAAAGTACGAGACGGTGGAGTGCATGAGATACTCAACAAAGTATGCGCGCTCTGCAACCCTTTTGGCGCCTGGCGCACTTATTGGTTCGGACGCGGCATCTTCACTGTTATCTAATACTACAGACATCTATAATCTATATATATTCGCGAGAATTTAAAAAGACTCAATGTGTTATTTCATCATTATTTATTCATTATTGTGAAAGCAGTTCATGACGATCATGACGAAAAGGAGGAGAAATCCGCCGGAATATATCCAAAAATTTAGTTGGTGGTGAAAATAAAATACATCGAACGTTCTATTCGGAATGTAGAATAGAATATTCCTTTTTCTTTTAGTCAATTTATCGGTAACCAAAGAGCCATCGCAAATAGTCGTTGAAACTGGTTGCGTAGGATGTCTGCGTCGGATAAATGTATACATCAGGCGTGTCGTAATCTTGGAAATAGGTTGGATAGTAGAAAACGCTTCTTCTTGGGCCACCATAATATCCTCCACCTCGTCCCCATCCACCTCTACCTATTCCGCCTCTACCTATTCCGCCTCTTCCTCCGTGTCCCATGCCTCTTCCTCCACGACCTCCGCCTCCACGGCCTCCAAAACCCTCCTGAATATACTGATAAACATAGAACAATGCTATGCAGAGTAACAAAACAAACAACGCCTTATACATATACTACCGTTAGATAATTCATTATTATAATTAAAAATATACTAATAAATAGATATCAAAAAGATATCAAATAGTTTAATGACGCGCGCGTCTGTATTTGCGGCTACGGCTTTGGCTGCGGCGACGACTTTGAGTACGGCTGCGACGTTGACTGCGGCTGCGACCCTGGCTTCGGCTACGCTTTTGAGTACGTGTTCTCCCGCCAACCCAGTTGTGAGCACGAGCAGAGCTAATGTCGGAAATAGGGGACGCGGTTGTTGCTAAGCTTAGCGGATCACTTGCGTCCACGTTACCGCCGCGCATGGCACGCGAACGTCTTCTACCTCCGAACCATGAGCTTGAGGGTGCATTTGGGTCGCTCTTAGGCAACAAGTTAGCCGCCCACTCTTTGGCGCGATTGAATTGATCTTTAACTCCAGTGGTCACGTTATCCAACACTCCGGCAGGGGCGGTGGCAGGAGCAACATAGGGTGCAGTCTGTCCTCCACGCTTGTTGGCTCTTCTGTGTCTTGTTAATTTTTTTGGCATTTATAATATAAGGTAAGAAATTATATTATAACTTTTGCTATACTTTTTACTAATTTTTTTGCTATATTTAGGCCTTAACAACAAGAGTCTTGTACGCATGGAAACCAGCTAAAGCGCCGAGAATTTCAACGATAACATACGGAACCACATCAGACTTAGCTATCTTGCCGGCGCTATAGAGAGAAATTGCCACAGCAGGGTTGAACGCGCCCCCCGAAATCGCGCCGCCTAAATAGACTGCAAGCGCCAAGGCAGCACCAATTGCAAGCCAGTTGCCCGTTGCAAAGATAACAAATACAAGGAGCATTGTTCCTAAAAACTCAACTAAATACTTGGTCATTATACATAAAGAAAAGATATAATTTTTCCACACTTTCTCATAAAATGCGCACATGTTCTATCTTTTAGTATTTATACACGACCAATGGCCAGCGCCAGACTAATAACAACTATCCCTCCGAACAGAAGACCGACATTCATATCATAATTGTCACCATCCTCGCCATCGCCACCCGCCATCTTTCTGTTTTTTCTGGTAGTTCTACCTTTTCTGCCGTGCCTGCGCGTCATTGTAATATACATTAGCCACACATTTTTATTATTTTGTAGTGTTTTATACAAAATAATATTTTAACGTCTTAAATCAGACTTAGATTGTAAATAATTCGGTTTTAGACGATAGTTAACAATAGGCATAGCCGGGTTTGCATTTCCCTCTCCCAAGGGCGCGCGCTGCAGAGCCTATCGACCCACCATGCGCCGCCTGGGTCATAAGAGCATGATGCGAAGTGTCTATATTCACACCCCTATGTGGCTGAAGAAGGGGAGCTGCGAGCACGTGCACCCCTTTGT
>Ga0209086_10000084_pt1 | contig 85783 bp, 92 predicted proteins | sample M_130207_XF_Meta_FD_187312 | JGI IMG/M metagenome (GOLD analysis project Ga0209086, IMG submission 187312) | Freshwater microbial communities from Lake Montjoie, Canada to study carbon cycling - M_130207_XF_MetaG (SPAdes) (version 2) | ecosystem: Environmental > Aquatic > Freshwater > Lake... | reverse complement strand
AAGCCGGTTGACGTCTTCGAGGGCGTCGAGACGTTCAGCGGCGGCGGGCTCAGCCACGGCGAGGCGCTGATTGGCGAGTGTGAGCTCGCTCGCGAGGCGCGCGGTCTCCTGCCGGACTGCTTCGGCGTTGGCTTGTTCGGCGGCGGGCTCAGCGGCGGCGTATTGTGTTTCGACCAGGGCTTGAAAGCGCGCAAGGCGATCCTGCTGCGAACTCTTGTAGATCTGGGATGCGGCACCGACGATCTGCTGCATTTCGGCTGAAGCGTGATCGAGAGTTACCATCGACGCGGGCGCACCCGGGTTGGCGTTCGATTGACGCAGGGCCTTGACGACTCCCTCCGTCGACACCGCGTCAATGCACATCGCGCGACCGAAGGCACAGTCCCAGCGGCAACCGAAACACTGCAGCGGGTGAACAACCCCAACCGTACCCAGTCCCCAAGGCCGATAGTGCGGCCAGGTTCCGCCGCCGAAGATCACCACGCCAGGAGTAGCGAATGCCTGCGCCAGATGCGCCGGGCCGGTGTCATTGCCGAGGAAAAAGCGAGCCGATTGCAGCAGTGTCGCCAGCAATGGGATTTGGTCGGCGCGGCCGACGAAGATGGAGACCTTGGCACCTTTCGGGCGAAAAGAGGACGCGTGGGACTCCAGAGCTTCCTGTTCATGGCTTTCGCCGGTAAGAAGAACGGGCAGTCGAAACGAATCGGTTGCCGCTTCCAGGGCGATTGCGAATGACTCCTTAGGCCAACGCTTGACGAATGTTGATCCCGCTCCCAGCGGGAAGCAAACCCCGTACTCTCCCGGTTTCAATCCAAGGGAAAGAAGCAGTTCCTTCCCCGCGAGCGCCAAGTCAGGGGACAAAGACCACTTATGTTGCACCCACTCCTTCGCCCCCGCGCTCAGGCCCAGGGCTTGGTACCGGTCACCCTCGATCAGATCAGCACGATGGGTTGGCCCATCAAACGACACCAACTCCAACTGGCCTTCCAGTAGCAAAATCGGCAAAAGGCCCCGCGGTGGATCCAAGCGAGTGTAAGCCAGATTGACGGGAGCCCGCCACAAGCTGGCGAGGTACCACGAAAGCCAAGTGGGTTCTAGTTCGGCACTGATGACGATGTCTGTCCCGAGCTTGGACAGTTGGCCCTCCAGTTCGGTGAGAGCGTCGCGTACCGCTTCCCCGGGGCTTGTAAAGCCTTGGGGATCGAACGACACAGGAATGACATGGTCTGGGCGAACGGGAAACAGATCGATCAGGCCGACGAAGGAAGCGCGACAGAGAATAGTGATGGTCGACTGTGGATAGCGGGCGCGAAGAGAGGAAAAGAGGGGGGCCGAAAGCACCAGGTCCCCCAACCCTCCCAGGTGAATGACGACAATCCCAGGGCTCTCGCTTGGTTTGGCTGTCCGACTTGTGCCGTGGCGTTCGGCCTGTAACGAAGTGCGGAAAAAGCTCAAAGCAGTTTTGGCCAGCCGCCGATGCTTCTGACGAGTCAACTTGAGCTCCGCCAATCGTTCCTTACGCCGGGCGGCCGATTGGTTAACCCGTTCGACGATCTCGTCACGGTCGATCGCGCAAGCCAGCAGCTTAAACTCCTGCGCCAACCCGGAGAGCTTTTGTCCACGAAACAAGCAAACCGGGACGGTCTCGGCCAAGATTGCTTGGATGGCCATGTGATATCGCTGGGTGAGTACGGTGGTCGCTGACCGCAGCAGACTCACCATTTCCTGGGGCGTGTAGTATTCGACGGGAACTTCGACCGACGGCTGTTGCATCAACGCTCGCACGGCGGCCGCTGCGCCCGTGTCGTAGTGCTCGCTTAAACGGGTCTCGTTGTTTAAGAACGCAATCTGATATCCCCGCTCGCTCGCGAGCTGGTCCAAGGCGGAGGCGATCGCCCGCTTTGGAGCTTGATCGGCAGAATCGGTATGGTGAACGACGTTTACCACGAGCAACGCCCGCCCGGTGTCGATCCCCAGCTGGGCCCATTGTTCGGCGGCCCACTGGTCCGCATCGCGGTTCGGCGTAAAGAGCCAGGCGAGGTCAGCGGCTACGCGGATTCGTTCCTCGGGGACACCGAGATCCAGAAGTGCCTCGCGGCAAGCGGAGGACCGAACCGTCCAGGAGCGTACCTTGCTGTAGTGCTTGGCAAAAAGACGGCGCGCCCGCGGGGAATAGAGTCGATCAACGCCCACCGCGATCGCGTCCACCGGGAGCCCTTTGCTGGCAAAGGCGGTTAACGCGGGCCCGATGGTGCCCAAGGGGTACCCGAGCCCTTCAAATTCGGCGACCGGGGTATCGCCGACTAAAAGGCCAGCCACATCAGGAACGATCGAAGCGGAAGAGGTGACCTCAGAATACCGATGCGGCTTGGGGTATTGTCCGCGGTATCGAGCGGCGTCCGGCAGAACAGGAACATCGAGCACAACTCCCGCGGGCAACAACTTCCAGAACTCCTGCGCCATCAGCTCATCGCCGATGTTGCCGGAGCCCACGCCGTTATTAATGTGGAAGTATCTAGCCCGCTTCATGTGTGTAAGGAGAGGCTCTCCCCCCAAAAGTCAGGCTCCCGCTGTTTCGGGTCGGTTTTCCTTGTACCAGGCAATCGTCTTTTGTAAACCTTGCTCCAAGCTGGTCCGCGCCTTGAAGCCAAAATAGCTTTCCGCCCTGGTTGTGTCCAAGCGGCGACGCGGTTGGCCATTGGGTTGGCCGGTGTCCCAAACAATGCGGCCTTCAAATCCGGACAACCGGGCTACCAGTTCCATCAGATCCTTGATGCTGATCTCATATCCACTGCCCAAATTCACCGGCTCCTCGCCGTCGTAGCTGGCGGCGGCGGTGATCAGACCCTCGGCGGCATCCTCAACGTACAAGAACTCCCGCGTCGGCGACCCATCACCCCAGCCCACCAACTCATCCAATCCTGCTTCCTTCGCTTCCAACGCTTTGCGGATCAGAGCGGGGATGACGTGCGAGGACTGCAGGTCGAAATTGTCCCGGGGACCGTACAGGTTCACCGGCATCACAAAAATGGAGTTTAGCCCATACTGCTGCCGATAGGCCTGACTTTGCACGAGGAGCGCCTTTTTCGCGACGCCATAGGGAGCGTTGGTCTCTTCCGGATAGCCGTTCCAGAGATCCTCTTCTTTAAAGGGAACCGGGGTGAACTTCGGATAAGCGCAGATGGAGCCCGCGATGAGGGTCTTTTCGACTTTGTGCATCCGGGCGGCTTCGATCAACTGAATCCCCATAATCGCGTTCTCATAGAAGAACGAACCCGGGTTGATCCGATTTGCCCCAATGCCCCCGACCACGGCCGCCAAGTGAAAAATCACCTCCGGTTGTGCATCGGCAAACATTTTCTCGATTCCGTCCATTCGTGTCAGGTCGTAATCCCGCTTCCGCGGAACAAAAACTGACTCGCAGCCACGAGCCTTCAACGAGTCCACGACGAAGGATCCGAGAAAGCCCCCTCCGCCGGTAACAACGATCCGCTTCTTGGTCAGATCCAACATAAAAAAGTGTTCTCCGCAGCCAGCTTGCCGGTTTAGGCGTCGGTGCCGACAGCCTTGGTAATGCCGGCTTTCCGCTCGGCGATCGCGTCCATTTCCGCGTCGACCATGAGCTTGACGAGTTCCTTGAATCCGGTCTGGTGTTCCCAGCCCATATGCTTCTTCGCCTTCGAGGGATCCGCGAGAAGGGCATCCACTTCGGCCGGCCGCAAATACCGGGCATCGAAATCGACGTGCTTCTGCCAGTCGAGATCGACATGCGAAAACGCCTCTTCGACGAACTCCCGTACGGAGTGGGTCTCGCCGGTGCCGATCACGTAATCGTCTGGCTTCTCCTGCTGGAGCATCAGCCACATCGCTTCCACATACTCTTTGGCAAAGCCCCAATCGCGCTTGGAATCCAGGTTGCCCAAATAGAGCTTGTCCTGCATCCCGTTCTTGATGTGGGCGACGGCGCGCGCGATTTTGCGGGTGACAAAGGTCTCGCCGCGGCGGGGGGACTCGTGATTGAACAAAATGCCGCTGACGGCAAACATGTTGTAGCTTTCGCGATAGTTGATCGTCAGCCAATGGGCGAAGAGCTTCGCGCAGGCGTACGGGCTGCGGGGGTGGAAAATCGTGCCTTCGTGCTGGGGCGGATCCGCCGCGCCAAACATCTCGCTGGAGGAAGCCTGATAGAACCGACAGGTATCGCCGAGTCCGACCTGCTTAATCCCTTCGAGCAGACGGGCGGCACCCATGCCGGTGATGTCGCTGGTGCTTTCCGGAATGTCGAAGCTCACGCGCACGTGGCTCTGCGCCGCCAGGTTGTAAACTTCGTCGGGCTTGATGTCGTGCAAGAGCTTCCAAAGGCTACTCGTGTCGGACAGATCCCCGAAGTGAAGGAAGAAGCGATTGCCGTGCTCATGCAGGTCCGTGTAGATGTGATCTACGCGGCCCGTGTTGAAGCTGCTCGAGCGTCTTTTGATGCCATGGACTTCGTAGCCCTTACGCAAAAGAAACTCTGCGAGATAAGAACCGTCTTGGCCAGATACACCGGTAATGAGTGCGCGTTTCATCAACATTGCGTCATACACATCGTAGCACTTTCCGCGTAGTGCTTGACAGGTAGATGGCAAGGGATGTACTATAACAATTGAACAGTTGTGCAAGTGTTCAATGCCAAAAGCGATCGACCCATCCTGTGCCCCGCAAGACCACCTCTCCCGCCAGCAGACGGCGCTGGTGCAGCCGGGTGCGATTGAACGCGCCGCCGGCATCTTCCGGGCCATGGGAGACGGGCCACGGCTGCGCCTTTTGACGCTGTTGGGCCAAGGTGAAGCATGTGTGACAGAGATGGCGACCGCCGAAGGCGAAGACCTGTCGACGATCTCACAACGGCTCCGCGTCCTCCGCAACGAGGGGTTGGTCTCGCGGCGCCGCAACGGCAAACACATCCTTTATGGTCTGGCTGATCAGCACGTTGTCGACCTTCTTTTCAACGCTCTTGCGCACGCCAGCGAAGGACCACCGGACTTATCCCGATTCCGGTCTCTAACTATAAGTAAGGATTAGCCCACTATGTCTGAATGTAATACTCATCCCAGTCACGATCATCAGCACGCACCCGGTTGCGGTCATACCGCCGTCCAACACGACGATCACGTCGATTACCTTCACGATGGTCATCTTCATCATCTCCACGACGGCCATGTTGATGAGCATGTCATCTCCTTCTCTCCAGCGAATCCGGCGGTCTGCACCCCGGACCACGAGTGCGGTGCTCACGACAGCGCCCATGTCCATGGCGCCAACTGCGGCCACGAACCGGTCCCACACGGCGATCATGTCGACTATCTCGTCGACGGTCATCTTCACCATCCGCACGATGGCCATTGCGACGACCACGGTGCAATGGCGGTAGTTTGAGATCGGTAATGCCCTCTCCAGATCCCTCCCAGAACCGCAATACCCGTCAGCGTCGGGCGATCCGCGAAGCGTTTGCCTTGGCGGATCGCCCTTTAAACCCGAACGAAGTATTAGAGCTTGCCGCCACCGAGGAGCAGGGCGTCGGCATTGCCACCGTATACCGAAACATCAAGGCGCTCGTCGAGGAGGGCTGGCTCACGACGGTCGAACTGCCCGGAGAATCCGCCCGCTACGAACTTGCCGGAAAGGCCCACCACCATCATTTCCACTGCAAAGGCTGTGGCAAAGTGTTCGAGTTGGCCGGTTGTCTCACTGGCTTTAAGGCGCTGGCCCCGCCCGGCTTCCAGGTCACCGGCCATGAGGTCCTACTCTACGGTACGTGCCAAACGTGTTCCTGATCGGCTCGGTATTCTTTTAAATCTCTAGTCGCTCCTCAGGTTTCTGTCAGATTGTGGAGAAACGAAGGATGAAAGTAGCGATTGCCAAGCTTGCAGCCGTGTCCCTACTGCTTGGCGGATTGACCTTTGGTCAAGTCCCGAGCGCTCGGGTTCGCGTTTACCGTGCCAATCCCAATGCCCCCGTCGGCCAGCGGATTTTTCAGGAATTTGTCGACGGAACCCAGACCAAGGTCGCAGAGAACCCAGACCAAGGTCGCAGAAGTGAACGCCAGCCTCGCTGGTGGAGCCAGCTTTACCGTTGCAGCCGCCGGATTTGCCGGGACGAAAACACCCGGTCTTCGCCATCTTCTACTCCAGGACATCTTGCCGCAGCACATGGCTTCCGGCTACATCCGGGTTTTCCGCGCCCCCGCAGTTGATGCGTACGTCGGAGCGCCCGACCACGGGCCGCGGACTCGCACCGCAGCCCTGACAAACGCCTTATCGGCCTCAACTCCGGATATTTGGCCGAGTCGGCCCATACCAAGTTGATGGGTCGATGGCACGGGTCACCCCGACCGGGACGCGGACGATCGCGATCCAGCCCGGTCGCCTCTCGAAGCCCCTTGGGTAGTGCTTTCACGGTCATCGCGGTCGACAACCCCGCTGGTGGAACCACTACCCCGTTCGACTTCCTCATCCTTCAAGACCGATAGAAGATCAGGGAGTTTCCGCTACCTCTTCAGAAGCGCCGGAAACTCCTTCTTCAGTTTTGCGACCTTGGGGGTCGAGTTTACGACGACGTATGGATGGGTTGGATGCAGTTTCACGAAATCCTGGTGATAGTCTTCGGCGGGAAAGAAAGCCTTTAGGGGAGAGATCTCGGTAACAATCTTTCCGTTAAACAGTTTGGCCTGCTCCAACTGGCCGACGTAGCCGGTCACGATCTTCTGTTGTTCCGCATCGGCGTAAAATACGGCCGACCGGTACTGCCGGCCATGATCCGGTCCCTGATAGTTCAACTGTGTCGGATCGTGGGCCACGGCAAAGAAGATCTTCAAAAGCTGTCCATAGGAGATCCTTGTCGGATCAAACGTGATCTCAATCGCCTCGGCGTGGTTGGTCCGCCCGGAACCGACCAGCTCATACTGCGCTGAGGCCAAGTCACCGCCGGAGTAACCGGAAACGACTTTGTCCACCCCAGCCACCGCTTCGAACACGGCTTCGGTGCACCAGAAGCAACCGCCGGCGAAGACAGCCTTCTGTTTGCCCTTGGCGGAGGATTTATCGATGTCCTGCGCCGGGTCCGGCAGCGGACCCCTGGGAGCGGCGGTGCAGCCGAAGGCCGCAACAAGCGTGAAGATTGCAATTTGGCGAATCAAGGTAGACTCCTATTTCTCACTCGTCCGCGCCACAAAGCGCAGGGAGGCTGAATTCATACAATAACGCAGGCCGGTGGGGCGCGGACCGTCATCAAACACGTGGCCCAAGTGGGCATCGCAGCGCGCGCAGACGATCTCGGTCCTCGTCATGAACAAGGCTTTGTCGACATGTTCGGCGATGTTCTCTTTCGCCACGGGTTGGAAAAAGCTGGGCCAACCGGTGCCGGACTCGAACTTATGGCGGGAATCAAAAAGCGAGGTCTCGCAGCAGACGCAGCGATAAAGCCCGTCGCCCTTGTGAGCGTTGTACTCGCCGGAGAAAGCGCGCTCGGTGCCCTTTTTGCGCGTAACGTCGTATTGCGTGGGCGAAAGCTGCTTTCGCCATTCGGCGTCAGTCTTAATGATCATAGGAAGTGCCTCGGTGGTTTGTCGCTGGCCGTCGCGCCCGAAGGCCACGATGCGGACATTGCGATCGGCGGCCCAAAGGGCTGAAGTTCCAAGAGCGGCGGCAAGAAAGTATCGACGGTTCATTTTTCGTCTCCCAAAATTAGATTCGCGAATCGACGCAATAGAGTTACGGATCATTGTAGAAATCGGACGGAGCGCCCGGTGACTTTCCTGGCCTCGGCAAAAAGCACCTCGTTCACGCTCTTCAGAAAAGCGAGATCGTCCTGCCGCACACTCCTCCGCGTGGTATCGAGCGAACGATAGTCGAGAGAGTAGAGATCGGTGAAGGAGCTCGCGGAGAGGCCATAGGCTGCGTTGAGCCGATCGATGTTGTAGCCGTAGGTCTCCTTAAGAAACTCCACGTACTGCTGCTTACCGGGTGCTTCGTCGGGGAGGCGGCGGATCAATCCGAGATGAGCGGGTCCCGCGCCGCCCCAGGCATATTCCGCGTTGGCTTCGTTCCGCAAACGGGCCCGCGCGAGATTCGCCCACGTCTTGATGGTCGCTTCGGCGCACGGATCCGCCATGGGGAGCGGCGGCAGTTGGATAATAAGAGCGGCGAGAGTAAGGAGCATATGGGCTTATCGTATTGTGCCGCGGTGCGGCAGGGAACCGACCAATGGAATCAGCACTACCACGATACCGAGTATGGATTTCCGTTGGAGAGAGACGATGAACTGTTTGAGCGCCTCGTCCTCGAGATCAATCAAGCCGGACTGAGCTGGCTGACAATTCTCAAAAAACGGGAAGGATTTCGGAAGGCCTATCACGGCTTCTCCGTCGCAAAAGTCGCAGCCTATGGCGAAGAAGACCGGGCCCGGCTCCTGGCTGACGCGGGCATTATACGCAATCGGCTGAAAGTGAACGCCGCGATCGAAAACGCCAAACGAATCCAGGCCATGGTTTCGTTCCTCGATTTTCTCGACAGCCATCACCCGCGGGACCACGCGGCGTGGTGCAAACTGTTCAAGCAGACTTTTCTTTTCACGGGTGGCGAGATCGTGAACGAATTCCTCGTCAGCACCGGCTATCTCTCCGGGGCGCACGACCCGGACTGCCCGGTGTATCACCAGATCAACGATTTAAAATCCGCACGCCGGCAATCACGATAGCACCGCCGACCAGCGTCGCCGTGCTGATCGATTCGCCCAGAAAGATGGAGCTGAGCACCACGCCGCAGACCGGGACGAGATTGATAAAGATCGAAGCCCGGCTGGGACCAATCTGGCCAATTCCCTTCAGATACAGCAAGAACGCGATCGTCGTGCCGCAGATGCCGAGGAACGCCGCGGCTAACCATACCGAGACGCTCCAAGGCGCGGTCGGGGCCGGTTCGAGAGCCGCGTAGACGACCAGGGCGGCTGTACCCATCCAGGTGGAATAGGCGGTCGCGGCGATCGCCGAGATCTTTCCGGTTACGGTACGACCAAGTAACGTATAGGTCACCCACGAGAGCGCGCAGCCCAGAATCCACCAGTCGCCCTTGTTGAGGCCCTGCGAAAACAACCGCCCGGGGTCTCCCTGCGAAAGCACGAGAACCGCTCCGGCCAAACTCAAAAGCAGACCGCCAATCTTCAGCGGCGTCACTCTTTCGCCCCAGACGATTGCGGAGACCAGGAAAACGAACATCGGCTGCATCGAGGCGACGAGCGAGGCGCGGCCGGCTGGAACGGTTTGTAGCCCGTTAAAGAAGCAGATGTTGTAGAAGAACACGCCGAATAAGCCCATCGCGCCCAACCGCAGAGCCAACGGCCAAGTCAACGCTGGCCAAGGGCGGTGCCAGAGCAGGAAAACCAGCAGGCCCAGTGAGCCGAAGGCGAAGCGCCCCAGGGCGGCATGGACCGCCGGGACACCTTCGGCGGAGATGATCCGGCCGCAGATCCAAGACGCGCCCCAAAAGATGGCGGTGAGAGTGAGTTGCCAATAGGCGCTTGAGTTCGAGATAGATCTATTATCGGATGATGCAGTTTCGCAGTGTCGGAATCGGGGTGACGGTCGCGTGGATGGCGTTGCTGGGGGCTAACGAAGCCGCACGCTGGATGACCACGAACCTCGGCCAGCAATTGGCGTTATCCCGTGCGATCCTCCTGGTGTTCGCCACCGCCATGTATTTTACCGGTGCCGGAGACTACGGCCTGCGGCCGCCCGGTCGGTTGCCGTGGATCTGGATGGTACCCGTTAGCATTCTACTCGGAGTCAGTGTAGGCGTGGCCGGTTCCGTGCCGGGGGAGTGGTGGTTGTGGGTGTTCATCGGGTTTGCGGACGAAGTCGTTGTACGGGGTTGGCTGCAGGCGGCGCTATCGCCGATAAAACAACGGTTGGGAGCGTGGAGCATCCCCGTGTTGGCCAGCGGCCTTTTCGCCGGCTCCATGTACTTGGTGCTGATGAAGCAGCGGGCACCCGGCTCGACGGTAATGGCGCTTGTCCTGGGATCGAGCGCCATCGGCCTGGCCGCCGCCAAGCTACGCGAAGAGTCGGGTAGCTTGGTGGGGCCGGTAGCGATGCACGTACTGTTCGGACTCGGGCTGGCGTTGAGCTAAGAGACGACGTAGTCCCAGCCGAAGCCGGGCTTCTCCAGCGGCCGCATATAGATCCCCTCCGGCCCTCGGGAGATGTTGTAGTTTTCCTCGAAGATTTGGTAAACCTCCTTCGGACCTCCGGGCGGCGGCAGGAACAGTTCGGCCCACGGGGCGTTGATGTTGGCAATGATCCAATGAATCGAGCCGTTCAACCCACCGCCGTGCGGGATGACGGGGATGTCATAGGCAGACGCCAGCGCTCCGATGCGCCGAAGCTCCGTCATACCTCCACACCACTGTAGGTCTGGTTGCCAGATGGACGCGCCGTTGTGTTCGAGCAAATAGCGGAAGCCATACCGACCGTACTCGTGTTCGCCGGTCGCGATGCGAGTGGATTTGATCTGGCTGTTCAAGCGACCGAAGCCAGCGTAGTCATGCGGCTGGAGCACCTCTTCCATCCAATAAACCCGATACGGCGCCATCATCTCGGCCATTTCCACCGTGTAACGCTCGGTCCAGGCCATCCAACAATCCAGCATGATCTCCCCGTCCGGCCCCAGCGCCTTGCGTGTGCTTTCGACGAGTTCGAGGTTCTTCTTCATGCCAATGCGGCCGTCGGCCGGGCCATGCGGAATGGCGAGCTTCAGCTTGGTGTAACCGAACTTGATGTGCTGTTCAACGTCGTTGCCGGTGCAATAGGCCGGGACCCGATCCTTCGCTTCGCCGCCGAGCAGCTTATAAACGGGTACGTTCAACGCCTTGCCGACAATGTCCCACAGCGCGTTATCGATGCCGCTGATGGCGTTCATCGTCACGCCCATGCGGCCATAGTTCATCGTGGAGCGCCAGCAGATATCCCAGTTCCTTTCGATGTCGAACGGGTCGCGGCCCACCATCAGCTTGGCCAGATGGTCAACGACCACCGGACCACCGCCGGGTCCGCCATTGCCATAGCCCGTGATGCCCTTGTCGGTCGTGATTTCGACCGTGAAGCTCGGCACCTTCCCGGGGTCCGGGAAGAACAGCTCACGGCGCGCTTTGTATTCCGGATAGATCGACATTGGGTTGGCGATCTCGACAAACTGTGTCGACCAAGCCCCTTCGGCGGGCTTGAACACCGGGTAGGGTTTCCGTGGTTTGACGTTAACCAAGCGGATACCCGTGATCTTCAGTTTCGATTTTTCTTGAGCCCAGCCTAAGGCAGGGAGGGAGAGGAGGGAGAGTAGGTCTCTACGGCGCATAGGATTTCACTAGTCGTTAAGACTCTACAGTATTCTCCATGCAAATTGGCGAGGGTCATTCCGTGGACCTGGTCGGCTGAGCGTTCGACGCCGAACCAATCCCGCTTCCCGAAGGTGAAGCAGGCATCGTGAGCAAGGGTCACGGAGAAGCCCAAGTCACCGGCAGAGCGCAGGGTGGATTCGACGGAGCTGTTGGTGATCACGCCGGCAATCACGAGCGATCGCCCCGCAACGCGTTCGGCCAGATCCGTGCTGAGGAAGGCGCTGCACGTGGTTTTGCTCAGCACGCTCTCGCCCGGCAGCGGTGCCGTCCCTGGCTTGAACGCGTGCAACGGTTGACCGGGGGGGTACTTCGAATTCGGCTCCCGCGAATCATGACGCACGTGGACGATCGGCCCATTGCCGTGCCGCCAATTGTCGAGCAGCAGGCCGACGTTGGCCTCGGCGCCGAGGTTGTTTCGCCGTCCCCACGACGGATCGTCGATCGCGAGTTGGAGATCAATCAGGATCAGGGCCGGGCTCATTCCTCGATCCGCATGGCGATATCGTCGAGCAACGGCAGACAGTCGGCCAGGCGCTCGGCGAGGTAGTCCGGCCGATACCGCCGCAGGCTCTGTTCTGCTTCAAGAGCCCGCACGGCGCGTTCTCCCACCGGGAGAGCCGCGAATTCGGGGGCGGTGAGACCAACCTCGTTGCCGCAGCTGGTCAGGCCAATGGTCCACATACCGGCGTTCTTGCCCTCTTTGATGTCGCTCGGCGTATCGCCGATCTTGACGCACTGAGACAGCGGGTAAACGTTGAGCAGTTGGGCGTTCCGAAAAATCATCCACGGGGCGGGCCGACCGCCGCCCACCTCATCGGGCGTGACGCTCGCGTCGGGAGCGTAGCCGTCCCGCGCGGCGCGACGCATCACCACGTCCAGCATGTCGCGGGTATAGCCCGTCGATGAGCCGATGCGAATACCTCGGCGTCGCACCTCCGCCACGAAGTCAACGACGCCGTCGATGACTCCGGAGTGATGCTCCAGGATATTGAGCTGCCGTGGGACGAAGCTCTCAAACAAAGCCTGGACGTCCTTCTCCGTGGGCGCGGCGCCGTGCTTGGTAGCCCAGGCTTCTGCCACCCGCGGCAGCGCACAAATGGCTCGGATCTGGTCCTTCTTCAGCAGGCCCATCTCATGACGGGCCTCCCGACGTTCCAGCGGTACGCCGCGGAGGGAGAAAATCTCCTGGAGGACAACAACAGGGGCCAGGCAGCCGTGGTCGACGGTGGTGCCGGCCCAATCGAGAATCAGGGCTTTGATCATAGGGTGCTCGTGTGGGCGGCCAGGCCGAAGGAGAGGGTCATGCCGCTGCCGCCGGGGGCGGTGACGATGAGAACCCCGGGAGCCGGGTCAAAGACGCAGTAGGGCAGCTCCGGGTGCTTCGCGTAGACGCCGTGCCAGCGTTGGGTGATGGTCGTGTCGGGGAAGCGGGCGAAGGTGGCGAGATAATTGAGGACCAGCGTATCGAGATGCGGTTTATCGAAGATGTCGACCGCGAGGCCGTACTCGTGGGTGTCGCCCAGGGTGATCTCTCCCGCGGCCGTTTGGGAAACCAGGACGTGGATGCCCCATTCGTCAAACTCGGGGGTCTCCGCGGCGATGCGGGCTTTCAGTTGCGGCAGGGAAGGGCAGAGGCCGAAGGAGCTGTAGAAGCGCAGGGTCAGCCCGGCGGCGAGTGAGGGGCCGAGCTGCCACTGGTCTGGCTGCGGGGCGGTGCGCAACATCTGCAGCTTGCAGCGGGTGATGCCGCTCGCGCCGAACACCTCTGGATAGAGCGTCTGGAAGTCGTCGCCCCCGCAGACGTAGACCTGGTCCACCTCCCAGGTTTCCACCCCGGCCGTGATGCGCGGGAGGTCGATCCGGGTGACCGCCGTGTTGTAGCGTAATGTGACGCCAAGCTGCTCGGCGAGATAGGCCGGGAGGTTCCATAGCGTCACGCGAGGATCGACGACGACCTCCGTGGGCGACCACAAACCGCCCAGCAGCCCTTCGGCAACCACGGCGGGGCTACGGTCGAGCACCTGCCGCGGGGTCAGCCAAGTGACGTCGAAGCCCTGAGCCGGGGCGAGCGCCGCGAACTCCTGAGCCACGGTGGACTCGTCGTCGCGATAGACGACATGGAGCGAGCCGGTCGGATAATGCGGCAGCTTGGCAGCGGCTATGACTTCGAGCCACGTGGCACGGCTATCCATGGCCATTTGGTGCATGTGGCCGGCGGGCTGACCGACTGGCCACACCATGCCAAAGTTACGGATTGAGGCACCCATGGCGCGGGGCGAACGCTCGAAGAGCACGACACTTCGACCGGCCTTGGCGGCATGATAGGCATGCGCCAAGCCGAGGATGCCGCCGCCGACTACGGCGACGTCTGCGCGGGGGTTAGACATAGATTGGGATCTTCCTGAGGGACACGGTAACTCCATTTCATCGTAAGCAGGGATCCACCCGCCAGCGACAGCGCGAAGAGGACGAAGAACAACGAATCCCAGCCATAGTGCTGCACGACGTAGGCGACGACGAAGGGCGATAGAAACTGGCCGGTGGAGCCGGTTCCGTTTACGAACCCGGCGGCCGTAGCGGCTGTCTCGCGGGTGGAGGAATCCTGCACCGCGGCCCCGCCCAGCAACGTGTCCGGCCCCAGACTCAGCAGCCCGATGAGAGCGATAGCCGGAATGATCACCCCTGTGCCTAAAGTTCCCGCCGCGGTGGGAATCAGGCATGCCAACGCGAGGCCCATCATCATCAGCGCCCCCACCGGGAAGCGCCGGGAGGCGAAGAGCTTGTCCGAAATGTATCCACTGAGCACGACCCCGGCGAAGCCACCCAACTCATAAACAGACGAGCTGTAGCCGGCGTCGGCCGCGGAGAGGCCGAGTCGTTCCGTGAGATAGATCGGTAGCCAGAACAAGAAAGCGTAGCGAGTCAGCTTGAGGCAGAAGTAAGCCCCCGCGATGACACGAATATTTCCGTTGCGCGCCACGCCGAGAAACTTGCTCAAGCTCTGGCGGGACGCCGCCGGGGTCTCGGTGACGATAGGGCCATTCCGGACCGTAGCCACGAAGATGACCCCTAAGCAAATCAACAGTGCCCCCGGGAGCCAGGCACCGCGCTGCCAACTGGGGAACAGGAAGAGAGAACTGGTGGCGGCGAAGGTGGCAAACGTGGTGGCGAGAAAGGCACCGAACGCGTAATTCGTGCACCACCAGCCCATCACTACCCCACGGTTCCGCGATTCAAACCAAGCGGACATGACCTTCAACAAGCCGGACCAGCCGCAGGCCTGCGCCAAGCCGTTCAATGCCTGCAGCGCGATGACGGACGGGGTGTCGGTATGGAAGGCCATGATCACGCTGCACATTCCCGCGACGAGCATCCCGGCCGTCACCACCCGGCGGGGCCCGAAACGATCCGACAGCGTACCCATTAAAAACTGACCGATCGAATACATCAGGCTGTATCCGAAAATGGCGTTGGCGAGTTGGTCCTTCGTAATGCCGGTATTCTGCTGGAGAAGAGGCATCAGGACGCTAAAATTTTTTCGACACAGATAGAAGCCCGCGTAGGCGAACCAGGTGAGGACGAAAATCCGGATCCGCCAACCGCGCAGTACCTCAACTGTCATGAAAGATTGACTCTAGCGCGAACAGATTTCGAGATGATGAAAGCAGACCATGAAACTGATTCTCTTTCTTTTTTTCGTCGTGCTGGCCGCCGCTGCCCCCCGCCATGTTGTGATTGTCGGAGTCGATGGTTTGAGCGTCGAAGCGTTTCAAAAAGCCACAATGCCCAACCTAAAGAAACTGATGGCCCGCGGAGCTTGGACGCTCCATGCGCGCGGCGTACTGCCGACGGTTTCGAGCCCTAACTGGATGTCGATCATCTCCGGGGCCGGCCCGGAGCAGCACGGCGTCGACTCGAACGAGTGGGAGCGGTTCAACCACGCGATTGAACCGATCTGCGCCGGCCCGGAGAAGATCTTCCCGACGCTGTTTAGTCAGTGGCGCTCCCAGAGGCCGAAGGCTCACTTGGCGATGATTCATGATTGGCAGGGCTTCGGCAGGCTGGTGGAGAAGGATTCGACGAACGAAACGCGGCACGTGAAAGGGTCGCCCGCGGCGACTGCCGCGGCCATCGCCTACTGGAAGCAGCATCGGCCGAGCCTTTTGTTTCTTCATTTGGACGACGTGGACCATGCGGGGCATGACAAAACATGGGAGTCGGTTGACTACCTCCGGGCGGTGGAGGAAGCCGATCGGCTGATCGGCGAACTGATCGCGGTTCTGCCGCTGGAGCAGACATTGGTCGCAATTGTGGCCGACCACGGCGGCACCGAGAAGGGGCACGGGCATCCGACGATGCGCGAACTGGAAGTGCCGTGGATCCTGGCTGGGCCCGGCGTGGCGAGGGGTCGGGAGTTGACCGGAACAATCTATTCCCTCGATACCGCTCCCACCGTGTTTGGGCTACTCGGCCTGAAGCCTCATCCCTGTTGGACGGGGCGGGCGGTTCCGGTCAAATGAGCTACGAGCATCGCACGGTAGGCTTCAAGCGGGGTGACCAATCGTCCCGGCTCCTTGGCTTGTTCGTCCCAACTGCGAAGACGTAGACAGTCCTTGAGTTCGGGCGCTTCGCCGAAGGCGGTCGCCTCTTCGATCGACATCGGGCCGCCCTGATGAATCAGGGTCTCGGTACTGGCCGGCGACAAGCGTTTGGCGTAGTTGGCGTTGGTGGTCACTAGGTAACGCTTCGCACCGACGTGCCCGCGCACCAGTGAGCGGAGCCGAGCAGAGAAGCCGCGTTCGGCGAGCCATAACGAACCCAGGTCGTCGTGGTTGATGACGCCCACATGGCCGAGACGAACCGCGCGAGGGTCATCAATATTGTGCCCGATATCGTGCAGTAGAGCGGCTAGAATCAACTCGTCGTCAGCCCCGGCGTCGCGGGCGGATTGGGCCGCCTGGAGAGCGTGGGCGAGTTGAGAAACGGGTTCGCCGAAGTAGTCGGCATCCGCGGAGGCCTCAAGCAAGCTCAAGACCTCTGCGGCGATCTGCTCAGCCGGCCTCATCTCCCCCCGAGGTATCCTAGGGGCTTATACGCGACGCAGTCGATTTCGACCCGCATCTCAGGGTTAGGCATCACCGCTTGGACGGTTGTCCGCGCTGGCTTAGCGGCACCGAAAAACTCGCTATAAACCTCATTCATGGCGCTGAACTCCGCGACATCTTTGAGGAAAACTGAACATTTGACGACATCGGAAAGCGAAGCACCGGCACCTTCCAGGATCTTCTGGATGTTGGTGATGACGATGCGCGTCTCGTTCCGGATGTCGCCGAGCTCAAACTGGCCGGTTTCGGTATTAAAGGGGCCTTGGCCGCTGACGTAAATGAAGTCACCGGCCCGGACTGCGTGAGAGTAGGGCCCGGCGGGCGCGGGCGCGCCGGGAATGTGAAAGCGTTCAATCATAACGATGGTTGGTTATTCAACGGGTTTGCGGGTGCGGGGCCGACGAACGCTGGGGCTAGCAACCTTTTTGGCCGCGGCCGGGGCTCGCTTCCTCGCCGGGCTACTGGTACGACGACCGGCGGGCTTCTCCTCGGGTTCGACGGGCAGTTCGGCGACGGCTACAGCCTCAGTCGCTTCCTCTTCGGCGATCGATTCTGCGAGCACTGCGGACGCAGAGGCCCCAGCCGCCGTCTCCCGAAGCGGCTCGGACTCAGGAGCGGGAGGGGCGAACTCTGCGCTGAGGTAAACCATCATCCCGCGCTGTTCGTCCGGCTCCATACGAACCATGAAGTTGTCTTGCGCGAAATTCAGGAACTCATTGAACTCCTGGTAGCCATACCTCTTCATGTCGAAGTCGGCGTGGATCTTGCTCATCCAACCAGCCACGCTTTCGGTGCTGGCCCCATCTTCCATATCGAGCTTGTAGATCTCAAGTACTTGGCGGAGCAGCGGTAGCGCTTCATGCTTCTTGTTGGCAGCACCTTCGGCTGCGGCCGCGGTTGCCGCCGAGAGCAGTTCGATTGTATACCGGCCTTCGGTTCCGTGGAGCTGGATATACCCAGCTACTTTCATCTTGTCGATGAACTCGGAAAAGGCGCTAGCGCCGTAAGACCGCTCATTAAAGCTCGGATCGAGCTGCTTCATCGTGCTCTTGAGGAGCCCGAGTTGCGGCTGCACGCCACGACGCTGCAGAACGCTGAGCGCCCGTTCGACGAGGGGCATGGCTTGGGTGACCTCGAGGGGCTGGGGACGGTTTCGGCGATAGCCGCCGGACTGGCCGCCGGAAGATTGAGAACCACCGTCGCGCGGCGGAGCCTGTTCTCGGGGGGCTTGCTCGCGAGGAGGCGCTTGGTCCCGGGCAATCTGTTCTCGAGGCGGCGCCGGTTCGCGCACCGGTCCGAGGACGTACTTCCGTTCCGGAATCACGCGGACGTCGTCGGTCAGCAAGCTCTCGTAGCTAATGAATTCGTGGCAGTTCTGCTGCAGGATGTTCGAGGTGAACGCCTTGCCGCCGACGATGTAGATCGTCTTGCCATAACCCCGCAGCTTGTTCACCAGCGGAATGAAATCACTGTCGCCGCTGATAATGGCGAACGCATTCACGTTCTTGTGGGTGAAGGCCATCTCGAGCGCGTCCAACGCGAGATTGATATCCGCGCCGTTTTTGTCGCCCCTCGGGGACGGGAGGCGCTGCACCATCTGGACCGCATTCTCCGCCATCTGGCGAACGGCCGGCTCTTGTCGGCTCCAGTTGGCATAAGCGAACTTGGCAACGATATCGCCACGTTCTTTCAATGCGTCGAGGGGAAGCGAGACGTCGAACTCGCGACGCAACGTCGACTTCACGCCGATTTCGATGTTGTCGTAGTCGACAAATACGGCGATGTTTTGGCGTTCTTGCATGTAGTCTTTAATCCTTAGTGCGGGGCGGGATTTGCCTTGTGAGGAAGTCCGGCTGCGCCGCGGATGAATTGCTTTGTCCGGTTTGGGGGGACCGGGGGGGCAGAGCCTCCGCGATTCCGGCCTGTTTCATGTCCGCGGCTGGCATAGTAGAGCTGATTCCACTCCATCCCACGACCGCTTTGTCCGCTGGTAGCCCAATGAGGCGGTAGCGGTTCGTTCCGTTCATCCTGATCCGACGGTGGGCGGCTGTTTGCCGACCGAAGCCAACTCGATCCGGGCTCACTTTTAGAACAGCGCGGAATGCCTCATCCACTAGCAGCATGTCATCAGTTCAGGGTACCGCATCCGCGACGCTCGTTGGCCAGGGTGGGCGAGACGGCCTCCAAAGGCCAGCCAACGAGAAAAACTTTGCGGGTGGAGGGGCACGACGGGAACAAGACCCCAAGTGGCGTATCGGCCATAACTACCTTATAAAGCACAAGTTAGCTGGCATCTTGGCGAAAAGCACTAAGATCCGGTATACCCCAACAGTCCATGCCTGTTCCGGTACGGAAAGTACCTTTGGCCGAGTGTCGGATGCCGCGGCGTTTTCCAGAATGGGTCATCCCAAATTCTTGCTCTGGAAGTTGCAATGTCTACACCACTGGTCACGCTGATTATCCCCTGCTATAACGAAGTCGAAGGCCTCCCCCAACTCCTGTCCCGGTTGGACACGATGCGCGCCACGGGTTCGATGCTGCGCTGGGAAGTGCTCTTTGTCAACGACGGTTCGCAGGACTGCACAGGTTCGGTGTTGAATCACATGATGGACCACTACGATTGGATCCGTGTCGTGCACCATATTAAAAACCGTGGTCTGGGTGCCGCGCTGCGGACCGGCTTTCAATACTCCGATTCGCCCTATATCTGCACGATGGATAGCGACTGCACGTTTTCGCCGGAAACGCTTCCCGGAATGGTGGCCATGCTCCAGGCGGGTGCGGACTTGGTCACGGCTTCCCCTTGGCATCCCGATAGCGAAAAGGCTACTTGCCACCCAGTCCGCGGCTTCCTAAGCCGTTCTGCTTCCCGCCTGTACACCCTGATTCTGGGAACCACGGTTCACAGCTTCACCCCGATGCATCGCGCCTACCGTCGCTCGGTTATCAAACGAACCCCCTTCGATTCAAACGGATTTTCCGCCGTCGCCGAAATCATGGTCAAAAGCTTGGCGCAGGGCTTTCGCGTAAAGGAAGTTCCGATGCCGGTCGCGCAGCGCCAGTTCGGTGAGTCGAAGATCAAAATCATAGACTCAATCGTGGGCCACTTATCGCTGATGCGGATGGCAACCACCTCTGTCTTCACCGGTTGGGTGAAGCAACGGCTCGCTTGGGGACGTCTCGCGGTCGACAAATAGTCTCTAGAAGGAATACCAGAATGCCTACCACCGCTCTTCCCTATCCTCAGGTCGCCGTCCTTGGCGGCGGCATCTCCGGTCTCGTTTCCGCCTATCGGCTTCTGCGGCAGGGCGTCGGCGTCACCCTATTCGAAGCCACCGAGGCGCTCGGCGGACTCGGTGGCACCTTCGAATATCGCGGCGCAGTGATCGAGCAGTTCTATCACGTCATGCTCAACTCCGACGTGCCTCTGCTGAGCCTGCTCGAAGAGTTAGGCTTGGCCGGGACCATCCGTTGGCAGGAAACCGGGATGGGGTTCCAATACGAAGAGGCCTTCTACCCCTTCAATACGCCGTTGGACTTGCTCCGCTTCGGAGCCTTGACGATCACGGAACGGCTGCGTACCGCCATCGGTGCCGCCTACATCACGAAGTTCGTTAAGGATGGCACGGCGCTGGACGGGATCACCGCCGCCACCTGGCTAACCGCGATCTTTGGGGCCTCCGTGTTCGAAAAACTGTGGCGTCCCTTGCTCACAGCCAAATTCGGAGACCTTTTCGATACGGTTCCGGCCTACTGGTTCTGGAGCCGTCTCACTCGCGAGAAGGGCGGCGCCAAAGAAGTGAAAGGCTACGTAACCGGCGGATATCGAGCCATCGCCAACGCGCTTGCCGATGAAATCGTTCGGCTGGGTGGCCAGATTCGGCTGACGACGCCGGTGCAGAGTCTTCACGAAACAGCCAACTCTATTCGGGTCAATAGCAAGGGAAAGTGGGAGTCGTACTCGGCCGTTATTTCGACGCTGCCGCTGCCGCTTCTGCGGAAGATCGCCGACGGTCAAATTTGCGGTTCCGTGCCGCAATCGGAGTTGGTCTATCAGGGCGTCGTCAATGTGGTCGTGATTCTGAAGCAGTGCCTTCAGCCTTACTACTGGAACGTGATCGTCAAACAGGGATTTCTGTTCCAGGGTTTGGTCGAGACGACGCACGTTGTACCACTCGAGCAGACCAACGGACGTCACCTCGTCTACCTGATGAACTACTGCCACAAAGACAGCGAGACCTATATCCGCAGCGACTACGACTGGGGGTCCCAAGCGCAGAAGGCGGTCCGCTCGCTCTATCCCGATTTCGACCAAACGATGATCGAAGAGATGAAAGTTTTCCGGGCTCCTTTCGTTGAGCCCGTTTGGCCGGTCAACTACCTCGCCGATCGGCCCTCCGCGCAGATCGCGGGCAGCAAGGTTTTCCTGGCCACGACGGCTCAAGCCTATCCACGGGTGAATGCCTGGAACACGATGGTCCAGATCGCTAGCGAAACGGTCGAGACAGTGTGTGCCGAACTCGCTGGACGTCCCGCTTCTGGTGCCGCCGCCGTAGATGAACTCACGTTAGCCTAACGTTTCAACACAATTGATAAAATTAAGCCCAATAATGCTTCGCCTAGTTGCCGGATCCCTTGCTCTCGCCCTGATCGTATTCGCGCAGAATATCTCATCCGGCCTCTCCGGCACGATTGTCGACCAGACCGACGCCATCATCCCCGGGGCTCAAGTCGTCGCCCGGCAAAGTCGCACGGGCTTTCAAAAGGTATCTACTTCGAACGAGGCTGGTTACTTCTCGTTCCCTGATCTCTCGTCAGGGCAGTACACGATCTCCATCGAGCACGGCGGCTTTAAGAAATATCAGCAAACAGATATAGCGCTGAACTCGGGCGAACAGCGAACGCTGGGTCGGATCAAGCTCCAGGTTGGCGAGACGGCCGACACCGTTACCGTGGAAGCGGCCGGTGCCCAAGTACAACTCGGTTCCAGCGAAAAATCAGCATCGATCACCCAGGAAGAGTTGCAGAATCTGGCGCTTCGCGGGCGCGACGTCATGGACGCGGTCGGACTGCTCCCCGGCGTCATTGACACGAGCGACGGCCGCGAGTCGCCGTCGAATAATGGAACGGGCGGGCTCTTTCTTTCGGGGGGACGAGACAACTCGAAAAACGTGAGCGTCGATGGCGTCACCACGCTCGATACCGGGTCCAACGGCGGCGTTCACTCCATGCCCTCAATGGACTCCGTGGGAGAGGTGAAGGTGCTCCTGTCGAACTATGCAGCCGAGTACGGTCGCAATTCGGGAGGGGCCATCACCATCATCACCCGCGGCGGCGGTAAGCAGTTACACGGCAGTGCCAGCTACTTCAACCGCCACGAAAAATACTCCGCCAATAGCTTCTTCAACAATCAACGCGGCGTGGAGCGGCAGCCTTATCGCTACAACATCGGCAACTATCAACTCAGCGGACCGGTCTACATCCCCGGAAAAATCAATCGCGATCGTTCGCGACTTTTCTTTTTTTTCAGTCAGGAGTTTCAGCGCCAGTTTATCGAGTACGGCTCGCGGACGGTGACCGTCCCGACGGCGCTCGAACGCGGCGGTGATTTCTCCCAAAGCCGCGATACAAATGGTCGGGCTCGCGTGGTTCGGGATCCCTTGACCAACCGCGACGCCGCTAACAACAAGCTGCAGTTCCCGGGGAACATTATTCCCCCCAGCCGTCTCCACCCGATCGGACAGAAGATCCTCGGCATCTTTCCCATGCCGAACTTCGTAGACCCCATCCCGAATCGCCGCGACCAGTGGAACTTCATCTCCGCCCAAAGCGGCAGCTATCCCCGGCGGACCGACATCCTCCGGCTCGACTTTCAGCCCTTCACGAAACTGCAAACCTATCTCCGCATCAGTAATACGCAAGACCGGCAGGAGGTTCCTTGGGGCCTGTGGGTAAACGGAGGCGTCAACATACCTCTCACACCGGTTGACTTTCGGCAGCCAGGCCGAGGTGCCACGCTGCATACTACCTTTACGGTTTCGCCTACTGTCTTTAACGAACTCATCCTGGGTGTCAGCCAAAACCACTTGACCTACAAACCCGTCAATCCGGATAAGGTCGACCGCACAAAACTCGGCATTAACGTACCGCAATTTAATTCCAGCTTGAACGCCGGGAATCTGATTCCTAACTTTGCCTTCGGCGGAGTCCAGAATGCAGCCAGCGTCAACATGAGCGACGGGGTTCCCTACGACAATTCAAACCTGATTCTATCGGTCGTCGAGAATCTCAGCAAGATTTGGAAGACGCATACCTTCCGCTTCGGCGTCTATTATGAACGCGCCCGGAAGGATCAGAGCGCGAACGCCGCCACCCGCGGCACGCTCGATTTCGGTGTGAACGCTCTGAGCGAATACGATACGAATTTTGCTTACTCCAACGCGGCACTCGGCTCTTACAACTCTTATACCGAAGCATCGGCCCGCCCGCGCGGCTATTACTACTTCACGAATCTCGAGTTCTACGCCCAAGACGCTTGGCGCATCAAGCCGAACTTACTCCTCGATTTCGGCCTTCGTTTCTACGCCAACCAGCCCACTTACGACAAGCTGAATCAGCTTTACACTTTTTCCCCGGACGCCTACAGCCCCGCCAAGGCCCCCGTCTTGTTGCGGCCCGCGCTGGATGCTAACCGCCGGACCGTGGCCCAAGCGCCCAACGGCACCAACTATCCGGAAGGCTTCATCGGCACCTTTGCCCCAGGCTACGGCAATCCCGCGGAGGGAATGATTCAGGGCGGCCGGAACGGAGTGCCTCGCGGCCTCTACGAGGTGCCGAAGTTGATGGCGGCACCTCGCTTCGGCTTCTCCTACGATCCGTTCCGTCGCGGTCGTACCGCCATCCGCGGTGGTGGTGGCGTGTTCTTCGATCGGATCCAGGGCAACATGACCTACAACATGTTGCCGAATCCGCCATCCATCTTCACTCCCACCGTTTACTACGGGACGCTGGACGGCTTGGCCGAGACCGCGGGCAAAGGGGTCCTCGCCCCGTCGGGCACGGTTCGCGCCATCTTTGGCAACAACCCCATGCCGACCACCTATAATTTTTCGCTCGGGATTCAGCAGCAGGTGGGCAAAACGCTTCTCATGGACATCTCGTACGTCGGCTCGCTGAGCCGACACCAACTCTGGCAGCGGAACATTAACGCCATCCCACTCTATTCGACGCATCTCGAAAAGAACCCGCAAAATGCCAATCCAGCGCGTCCCACGGCCGCACTGGCAAACAACTTCCTTCGCCCGATCCACGGCTACGGTGACATCTTCCTCTACGAGTTTGCAGCGGCTTCAAACTACAGCTCGCTCCAGACTCGCTTCACCCAACGCCTGAATCGCAACTTCAACTGGGGCGTCAGCTACACTTTTAGCAAGGCGCTCGGCACCTCTTCGAGCGACGGATTCACGATCAACCCGTTCTTCAGTCCGCGCGCTTGGAACTACGGTCCGCTCAACTATGACCGCACGCAGGTCGTCGGTATTAACTACAACTGGACACTTCCGTGGAAGCATCGTGTCCTCAAAGGTTGGCAGTTCTCCGGCATCACCCGCGGTCAGACCGGGGCTCCCTTCACCCCCGGCATCACCCTCGTTACAGGCGGGGACGTAACGGGGAGCGGCTCCTTCCCCACGCGACTCGTCGTCACCGATCCCCACCTACCGCCTACCGAGAGATTTCGCGCACCAGCCCGGGGTGAACTCGGCAATCTGGGCACAAATAGCTTCCGCGGCCCCGGTTTTCTGAACCACGATCTTTCCGTTTATCGCAACTTCAAATGGGAACGCGTCAATACTCAACTACGTTTCGAGTCCTACAATACGCTAAACCATACGCAATTCTCGGGTCTGTCGACCGGAACGCGTTTCAACACCGTTGGCTCCACCGAACAAATCGACCCCCTCTTTCTGGAACCAACCTCCGCTCGCAACCAACGCCGCGTTCAAGTTGCCATTCGCGTGACATTCTAGAAGCATGGACACCCGCCGTATTGCTTGCCTCCTGATCGGTGTCACCGCCTGGGGCGCTCAGTACCAGCCGCCCCAGACCCCGGTCACCTTCGATGGCACCGTTAAGGTCTATGACAAGAAATTCATCATCGTCGAGACGGTGCCTGACCAAACGGTGAAGCTCGATATCGATAAGAAAACCCGTCTGGTAGACGCCAAGGGAAAGCCGCTCACTAAACCGCCAGAGGTGGGTAGCACCGTGGCCGTCGACGGAATGAAACGGCTGAACGGGTTCCTGGTCGCTCTGCAGATCAAGGTGCTATAGTCGTGATATAAATTCGGGCATGCTCCGCCGCGATCTCCTCCGTGCCTTCTGGGCCGCTCCTGTCCTCGCCCCTATGGCGAAAGGGCTTCCTCCCCTGACGATCAAGGAGGTAAAGGTGATCTCCACCAGCGGCGGTCGCAACTACCGCTGGATCTTCGTCAAGATCATCACGAGCGAACCGGGGCTCTACGGCATCGGTTCGGCGGGGAATCACTTTCAGCCCTATGCCGTGATTGCCGCGATCGAAAAGCACCTGGCGCCGTTTCTCATCGGCAAGAATCCGGAGCAAATCGAAGACCTCTGGCAGAGCGGGCATCTCCGCACCTACTGGCGCAACGGCCCCGTGAACAACAACGTCCTCAGCGGAATGGATATGGCTTTGTGGGATATCAAAGGCAAACGTGCCGGGATGCCCGTCTATGATTTGCTGGGGGGCAAGGTCCGCGACGCTGTTCCTTGCTACGACCATTGCGGCGGCAACAGCAAGGAAGCGGTCGTTGAATCCGTGCAGAAATCGATGGCCAAAGGGTTCCGACACATTCGCGTGCAACTTGGTGCCTATGGTGGAGGCGGCTTCATCCCCGCCGGCCAGGGGTCCCGGCCCGAGAACGGTCGCGGCGGTTCTGCGTTTGATGAAGAGGTGTACGTCGAAACGATTCCGCCTTTGTTTGACTATGTTCGATCCAAGGTTGGCTTCGGCCCCAAGCTCTGTCACGACGTCCATTCGCATCTCAGCGGCATTAACGCCGTCGACTTTTGTCGCCGAATGCAGCCGTTTCAGATGTTCTTCATTGAGGATGTGCTCGCGCCGGAGCAGCTGGCTTGGTATAAACAGATCCGCCAAACCAGCACGACCGCCCAAGCGGTGGGAGAGCTTTTCACCCACCCATTCGAGTATCTACCGCTGATTAACGAGCGGCTCATCGACTTCGTCCGCTGCCGCGTGTCCTCCATCGGAGGCATCACTCCCGCGAAGAAGTTGGCGACTATCTGCGAACCACTTGGCGTCCGCACCGCATTTCAAGAGGGCGGCGAGAACGATCCAGTCAACCAACTGGCGGCCTACCATATCGACATCTCCCATCCCGCGTTCGGGATTCAGGAAGAGAACAATTTTCCCGAATTCGTGCGGGAACTGCTTCCCGGCACCGCTGAGATTCGCGGCGGCTACCTCTATGGCAACGGCAAGCCGGGACTGGGTATTGACATCAACGAAGCGTTGGCCGCCAAGTATCCACTTCAGGCCGCTCCGTTGGGCGGGCACTATCCGTTGGATCGGACGCTCGACGGCGCTGTCGTCAAACCATAAAACTACTTCTGCGGGGCCAGGCCCTCGTCGGGCCCCAACCCTTTGCTGAGCCATCCCGGATACCAGCGAAACACATTTCCGGTCAGGCTACCGATGAAAACGACGTTGTCCGGGGTCACGCAAATCCAATGTCCCGGCGACTCCATTGCGCCCAGAATCTTTCCGGTCTTGCGGTCAACGCGCATGATTCGTCCGGCGAGAGTGTCATAGGTCAGATTTTCGATGTTGTTCCGATGCGTCACCACCCACACTTCGTCCTTCGGTGTGATGAAGATTCCCTGCGTGGCGCCCAAGTGCTTCCACATCCGTCGAAACTTTCCTTCGGCCGAAAAGATCTGGATGCGATTGTTTTCCCGGTCGCTGACGTACACTTCGCCAGCGCTATCCACCGCCAGATTGTGCACCGTGTTGAATTGACCAGGCCCCTTGCCCGGCGTCCCCCAAGTCAGCTCGTATTTGCCTTCGTAGCTGAAACGGACCACCCGCGCATTGCCGTAGCCGTCGCTTACGTAAACGTGCCGACCGTCCGGCGAAAACGCTACATCCGTGGGCCGGTTGAACGTCTCCGGCGTCGTCGCCGCCTTGCCTTTGATCCCCAAGGTCAGCTCCAGCTTCCCTTCCGGAGAGAACCGCATCACCTGGTGATCCCCATTGTCGGTCACCCAGATCTTGCCTTGGGGGTCCACGCGCAGTCCATGCGGGTTGCCGAAAAGGCCCTTTCCCCACGAGCGAAGATAGTTGCCCTTGGCGTCGAAAACCACGATGGGGTCGGCCTTTTTGCCGCGCTGGTAGACATAGACCTCGCCCTTCCGATCCACTGCCACAGCGGAAACGCGACCGAACTTCCAGCCGTCTGGCATCGTATCGGGCTCCTCCCCGAAGCGGATTCCCACGCGATATTGGAGCAGCCCTCCTTCGTGGGGATACCATCCGGGTAGCTCCTGTGCGGGCGCAATCGACAGGGTACTAAGTAGCAGAAGCGGTAGTGGTTTCATCCGCGCTATCATACGCCCGCTGCCGGAGGGAGGCAACCGGTGTTCCAGAGGTGGTGACTAAAAGTCAGCTTCTCGGTGGTCGTTTGCCAGCACCCCGGGGAACCCCCAGTTTTCCTCGGCGATTTTGGTGATCACGACATGGGTGCGCACCGGTCACTTTCCAGTTTGCACCCGAGCGTTTCGATGGATCCGGCGACCGCCTGCGCCTCGGGTGATCCGGAGATTTACACACCACATGCTCTGGCCATCGCAGAGCCGGCGGCTGGGGCAGCGCGGCGATTCCCACGGGTGCCTCATGAATGGATTGCAGCCGATTGATGAGGTCCTCGGCACGGAATGGCTTGGCGAGGAACTGGCCCATGTCTGCCTCCGCAAAGCGTTCGCGATCCTCCGCCCACGCGCCTGCTGTCAACGCGACGATCGGGATGAGACAGATCGGGCTCTCCCGGATCCGCCGAACGCCCTTGTCGCCATCCATCACCGGCATATGGTCATCCACCATCAATGTGACATCGAACTGCCTCTTCTCCGGGTTCGCCAAGGCCACCGCGCCATTTTCTGCGATCTCGCAATGACAGCCAGTCCGCTCCAGAATGCCGAGACCGCCTTCTGGTTCACCTTGTTGTACTCCGCCCTCCAGCACTCGCGAAGAATTGACCAGCCCTGCTCGCCAAAACTTTACCACCAACCGGCCCCGACTGCGCTGCCTCTCCGATGAGCATGGGCTTGTGGCGCTCGGTCTGGCCGCGCGGGCAAACGTCGGTGTCTAAACCTATTCCACGATATACGCGCCTGCGGCATGGATGAGGAAGGTCCCGCCCGTCGGCACGCCACGCGGCATGATCAGTTTGTGATCTGGCCAAGTCTATTCGAGCAGAGGCGGTAAATTTCTGGGGGCGCCGAGGCCTCCGCCAGGAGCAACCGTAAACCAACCAGCGTAGCCGCGATCGGGACAATCTCTTTCTGCTTGCGCAGCCTGCCGGCGCTGAGGAATGCGGCGGCTCCCAACGCTCGAATCATGGTCAAGGCTTCGACCAACTCTCGCCGTCGAATCGGCTGCCTCAGCCAAGGCCGAAAGCTCAGGCGCTCGGCCTCCCTTCCTATCGTCAGGCCGCGGTCCCAACTCAGCAGAATCCGCGGCGCCCCGCGAGCGCTTGCCGGCGGAACTCGAAGTGTGTCCGTCAACCAAACGTCAGGCTGTTCGCTGGTCAACAGGGCGCCCTGCGCCGCTAGCCAACTCAACAATAGCTTCCCCAGACGCGGCCCTCCCACATCGCAGTGGACCTTCAGCCCGGTCAAACGCGGTTCGAAGGCGGTGACCGCCCGCCGATCCTCTTGAATCCGCATCACGAACCAGAAGACCGACCCTGTTCCCGGCGTACTTCGCCACCGAATTGTGCCCCCCATCGCAACAATAATCTTCTTCGATAGCGCCCAGCCCAGCCCGGTCCCGCCAAACTATCGTTGCGTTCCTGGTTCGGCTTGCTCGAACGGTTGGAACATCCTTGCAACTCCTCGGGGCTCGCCAGAGTTGACCACCTCTGCTCGGATAGGGTTTAGATCCAGAAATCAGATCTTGCCACGTGGCGAATAGTGGCCTCCGGCTTCCTCATCCACGCCGAAGGCGCGCAAGTTTTTCACCACGTTTGGAGCGGCGTTGTGATAGCCCGCGGCGGCATGAGCAAAACGGCCCGTCAGGTACCCTTCGCGGCTCTGAGTCGGTGGTCAGTTTTTGGTGAACAAGCGTAAGTACTTTCTCGCGAGTGCCGAAAAACTGCCTCAACAGCGAGGTGTCCACCCAGCCCAGCAACTGCTCCGCTGATCGATTTGCGCCAACGAGCCTACCATCCAGGTCGGTCTGCAGAACCAAATCTCTAGCGCTCTCAAATAGCTCCCGGTAGCGCTTTCGGAGACCTTGCAGCCGATAACGAATCCTTCAGCCGCCTCGTCTGTTGGCTAATGTTTTGCCCCTAGCGGAGAATCCACCACGCAATCATGCTGACAAGCACGATGAGGGAAAAGACTAGACCGAGAAGCCAGGGGAGCCTAGGGCCCAGGGACATGGTCGCCATCCGAGGCGACACACACATCACTCATCTGGTGTATCGTCCAGGAAGACAAAGTTATGCGGCACCAACGCTATTTGGGTTCGTTAAATTTGCTTACTTCGCCCGATAACCGGGATGCCAGCGGACTCGTTTGGCCCGCGTACTTGTTGCCCGGCTTGGTCCGATAGGGCACCGAGACCGGCGTACTCAACTGCTCAAACGTGAAGGAGCAAATGCGCATTCCCGGATACAGTGCCACCGGAACACGGCCCAAATTAGAAAGCTCTAAAGTGGCTTTTCCCGTCCAACCCGGGTCAAATAACCCCGCAGTTCCATGCACGATGATGCCAATCCTACCCAAACTCGACCGGCCCTCTAGGCGGCCCAGCACGTCATCGGCTAGGTCCAGGCGCTCTTCTGTAATCGCCAGACAAAAATCCCGCGGCTGCAAAATAAAGGGCTCTCCAGCCGGAACGATGATCGTTCTCATCATCTCCTGGATGCCGCCTTTATCTCTCGGGTCAATAAAAGCAAAGCGAGAGTGTTCAAAAACACTAAACTCATTACCCAGACGAAAATCGACCGAGCAAGAACCATACTGCTCAGCCGGAAGTTCCGGTTCGATCCGGATCTTCCCCTCCGCGATGTAGCGCTTAATATCGATGTCCGAAAGGACCATGAAATTACCGGAGGACTTAGTTTGGTGGACGACATGGGATTCGAACCCACGACCCCCACGATGCGAACGTGGTGCTCTCCCAACTGAGCTAGCCGCCCACACGCGACTAACTCCAGTATACAAAACTCAAAGCCGTTCGTGGGCGGGTTACAATAAATTTTTGATGGCTGACGATATCCTCTCGAAAATGCGTTCCGAATGGGACGCCCGCGCTCGCGAAAACGCCCGTTTCTACGTGAATACGGCCAAACAAGACTGGACCGACGATGAGTTTTTCCAATCGGGCGAGCGTACGGTCGCCGAAGAAATTCTGACGGACATGACGAATATCTGTCAGGGCAAAGCTCCTCAAGCCATGCGCGTGCTCGAAATCGGCTGTGGCGCCGGACGGGTTACGCGAGCATTGGCTGGCCTGTTCGGCGAGGTCCACGCCGTCGACATCAGTCCCGAAATGATCGTCCAGGCCACTGCGGCTCTCTCCCCGTTCCCTCACGCCCACGTCTATCAAAACAGCGGAAGCGACCTCGAAGTAATCCCGGCCCGAGACTTCGACTTTGCCTTTTCGACCATTGTCTTCCAGCATATCCCCAGCCGCGACGTGATCGAGAAATACGTCAGCGAGGTCTCCCGTCTGCTGCGCCAGGGCGCGCTGTTCAAGTTCCAGGTTCAGGGCGATACTACCCTCCAGACCATCGCGGAAGACACCTGGCTCGGTGTTCCCTTCTCGGACGACGAAGCAGTCGCCATGGCAGAACGTTGCGGCTTCGAACCTCGCTACCGACACGGTGCTGGCGGCCAGTACTTCTGGCTTTGGTTCTTTAAGCGCTAGCCGTCGATGTCTTCCGGCGCCCGTCCCAGTATCGCTTCATCCGGGCGGATACTTCCTTCCGCTCTTCTTCGTTCATCGACTTCCGGCCACGTCGGCCGGAAGTCGCATGGATGCCCCCCTGCCCCTCAAGGATCACGATCGCCTGGTCAAGTCGGCGCTTCTCTTCGTACAATTCCTGAATCGCTTGATATAGGTCCATCTGGGTTGCTGCTTAAGTCGAGCTTCTTAAGCAGCATACCCCGATTTCATACCTTTTATATTGCTGATTAGTACTTACCTGCTTTAAGCTGGTACTAATGGCCCGGCCCAATTCATCGAATCAGAAATGGCCAAGCAGGCGCCAGTTTGTAACCGTAACGGGTTACCGCGAAGAATGTCAGACCACCCATGACTGCGGCTAAGGCCAGCACAATCACCAGCACGGACGCCCACGGGAAGCTCTGATCTGTCCGTCGCAGCTCAAGAAGATAGCTCGCAAATACGCCAACGAAATACAAAAACACCATCGGCACCGAAAAGATCATCAAGTTGAAAATGTCCGGCGTCGGTGTCACCACCGCCGCCAAGATCACGATGATCAAAATGGCGTAGCGTGAGTTCTCAAGCAAGAACTTCGCGGTTGTGATGCGCAGGAATGTCAGAAAGAAGACAATCACCGGCATCTCAAAAACCAAACCAATGCCGAGTGTCACATTCACGAATAGGTCGAAGTAGTCGACCAAGTTAATGGCCGGCTCGACGTTGATGTCCTTGCCCATGCCCAGCAGGAATTCCAACCCAAATCGGAACGCCACAAAGTAAGCAAACAATCCGCCAAGAATAAATAAACCCGCGGTGCACAAGATAAACGGCGCAGCGAATCTTCGCTCCTTCTTGTAGAGCCCTGGTGCGATGAACGACCAAACCTGATAGAGAATCCAGGGAGCCGACAAGAAAATCGCGGTCAACAAGGGCACCTTCATCCAGATCACGGTAAACGCGTCCGTCGGGCTCAATTGCTTCAGCGTCGGGGGGTACCCCAATCGACGAAGAGCATCCGCCGCTGGATCCGAAATCAACTTCCATATCTCGTTAGCGAAAATCATCGCCAGGAAGAACGCCACCGCCACGCCGCTCAGCGTCTTGATCAGACGCGAACGCAGCTCCTCCAGGTGCTCCATGAAGCTCATCCGCAGCATGCCGTCGTCTTCTTCGTCTTCCGGATCGTCCTTCCCAGCAGGCGGCGGCGAACCGCTCCCGCCCCCCGCAGACGTTGCGACTACCGGGGCTGCCACTGCCGTTGGTGCAGACGGCTGATGGTCAACTTGCGAGTAAGGATCGTCATAGGTGTACCCATCATAGTGGTGCGAGTCATGATGGGCGTCTGTCGTTTGCTCGTGCGACACATGCGTTTCGCCGAACGCAGACGGAATCACTTCCGCCTCGGCGGGTGGGTTCTCCGGCTGCGTTGGCACGGGTTCACTTTGCGGGGAGGACCCCTTCTGCTCTTCCGATGACATAAAGTACGGTTTAAATTAACTAGCCACTGACCCTTGCGACACAGTGCCTTCAGCTGCTTTCACCACTACCGGACTTTCCGGAGTGATCGCGGCGGCTTCTTCGGCCGGGGCTTCAATAAGAGTGGTCTGTTCGGCGCCCTGAGGTGCGGATGCGCTTACCGTGGTTGAAGAGGTTGCGGTGGAATCTGTCAACTGCGGGGTCGATTCCCCGTAGTCGTAATAGGACGAGTCGTCGTAGTTCGTAATTTCGTTCTGGAACTCACGCGTCACATCCCGGAGCTCGTTCAGCTCCTTCATCGATCCGTTATCCCGCTCCAATGAGTTCATTTCGCGCTCAAACGTGGATCGCAACTCCGACGATGCCCGTCGGAATTCGCCCATCGCTTTGGCGACCGTTCTGCCTAGCTCCGGCAACTTTTTAGGACCGAAAACCAGCAAAGCAAGCATAAAAATCAGGATCATCTCCTGAGTGCCTAGCGAGCCCATGGAATGGTGTTACCTCCTTATGAGGAATAAGAATTCTGTTTCAGTCTATCACAGGGTATCCTGGCGCCGATGCTCTCTACGCGGCCATAGACCTCGGCAGAACGAAGATCGCTGGTGCCCTCGGACACCACGACGGCGCCTTGGTCTCCCAACGAAGGTCTCCCAACGAACTATCCCCACCGAAGCCGACGGCGGACCCGACCACGTGATCTCCCGCATCCTCTCTGTCCGCCGCGATCCTGCGATTCCCCCCGGCGCCGAGGGCGGCGGGGTACCTGGTCTGGTTGATCGTTCGAACGGTGATGTGCTGTTCTTCCCCAACCTCGCCACCCAATGGCGCGGCGTCCCGCTGGCTCGTCGACTGCAGGCCGAACTCGGCATCCCCGTCCGTGTCCTCAACGACGCTCGCGCGGCCACTCTCGGCGAGTTCCGCTTCGGCCACTCCTCCCCCAACATGCTCCTCTACACGCTTGGCACCGGCATCGGCGGCGGGGTCATCCTTGACGGCAAACTTCACCTTAGCCCGCTCGGTGCCGCCGGCGAACTTGGCCATCAAGTCATCGAACCCGCCGGCCCGCGCCGGCACTGCCCTTCTTGGCCTTCCTGTGACCGTTGCCGAAATGGTCGACCTACCGGCGTGTCGACCCATCTTCACCCGCGCAGGACAATACCTCGGCCAATCGGCGGCGAACATGATCAGCGCTCTCCACCCCGAACTCATCACCTATCGCGGCGGACTTTCCGCTCTCGGAGACCTTCTGCTAGGGCCGATCAAAACCACCATCGCCGAACGGGTCCGGATGTTCCCGCCTACCGGCATCCGGCAGGAACGCTCCCACCAAGCGACCACGCCGGTCGCCTGGGCGCGCTCGCACTGGCGGCGTTAGACTTGACCCAGGCGCCTATGACTGACTATACCTACCTCGACGTTGCTAAAATGATCGATCACTCGCTCCTCAACCCGACTCTCACGACGACGGATTTGGAACAAGGCATTCTTCTCGCGAAGGCCTACGACGTCGCCAGCGTATGCATCCTCCCTTACGCCCTCAAACGTTGCGCGATCATGCTGCACGGCTCGGATGTGAAGGCGAGCACAACCATCGGCTTCCCACACGGCGGACATACCACTGCCCTAAAACTAGCGGAAACCAAGCAGGCCCTCGCCGACGGCGGCCAAGAGCTTGACATGGTCGTCAACATCAGCAAAGTGCTCTCCGGTGATTGGAACTATGTGGCGGCGGATATTCGCGCCGTCGTCGCCGAAACCCACGCGGCGCGCCAAAAAGCAAAGGTGATCTTCGAAAACGCTTACCTTAACGATGAGCAGAAGATCCGACTGTGCGAAATCTGCAGCGAGATCGGTGCCGACTGGGTCAAGACCTCAACCGGCTACGCCCCCACCGGTGCCACCCCTGCCGACCTCATTCTGATGCGCAAACATGCCGCGCCCCATGTTCAGGTAAAAGCCGCCGGTGGCGTTCGCGATCTGGATACCCTGTTGGCCGTGCGCGCGCTCGGCGTCACCCGCTGCGGTGCCACCCGCACCGCCACTATGCTCGACGACGCCTGTTCGCGTCTCGGCCTTCCTCCCGTTGTCTCCTCCCGAGCGGAGGTCGCTGGCTACTGATGCGTCTGGAGTCTCTGCCAACTGGGCAAGCCCAGGACTATGGCGACAGGGTCACAGCTACGTGCAAATATCAGATCGAAGGCTCGGTGCTCGTCGAGGCCATGGGCGTCAACGCCGACGGGGGCGCCGATCACAAGAACCACGCAACGCTGGATAAAGCGGTCCTCGCATACGCGGCCGCACACTGCCCCCACTGGCGGCAAGAGACCCAAAATAGCGACTGGACCGGCGGTGGCAGGGGCGAGAATCTCACCGTTGCCGGCCGCGACGAATCGAACGTCTGCGTCGGCGATAGGTGGCAAATCGGCTCAACTGTCGTCGTACAGGTATCCCGGCCCTGGCAGCCCTGCTGCAAGCAAGCCAATAAAGACTTGGGTCTCTCCGCGTGCTGCCCGAAGGCCCCATCAGCCCCGGTGAGGCACTCAGCCTGTTTGTCCGGCCCAGCCCCACTTGGACCATCGCCCGCGCCAACCAAGTCATGCACTTCGATAAAACCAACCCAGAAATAGCCCAGGCCCTTTCCAGCCTTCCCGAGCTGTCGGCCAGTTGGAAACGCGACCTCGCCCGCCGCTTCTAACTATTTCTTTGTGAAAAGCCGCTTTGGAATCATGGCGTGCACGCCCTTGTTGCCGTCCACCAATTGCGTGATATGCAGGTCCACGCCCACGCTGATCAGCATGTAAGCGTCTTCCTTGCTCAGGTCTTTCTCTGTTACCAGAAAATCCACCGCCTGCTGCACGGCCAACTTCGTCGCCTTGTCCAAGCTCTCGTCAAAGCCCATGGCAATGAAGTGCGTCGGGGTCTCCCCCCGCGGCCAAACCAGCTTCTTATCCTTGCGCACGACGAATCGAAAGGTCCCCTGCAGCGAGGTCTCCAGCGCCATCTCGTCCACCTCCCCATCCCCCTGCGCCGCATGGCCATCGCCCACCTGAAACAAAGCCCCCTTCACGTGCACCGGGATGAAAACGGTCGTCCCGGCCACCAACTCCCGGTTGTCCATATTTCCCGCGTGAATGCCTGGCGCCCTGCTGCTGATCTTCCCCGTAGCCTCCGGCGGGGCCACGCCCATGCTGCCGAAAAACGGGCGCAGCGGCACCTCAACTCCCGGCCCAAACTTGCCCACCATCTTCTCCCGGTCAAGCTCGATTAGCCGCCGCTTCCCAATCGTGAATTCGTCGGCCAAAACGCCCCCGGCCCCCATCCCATTATACGAGTAGGGCACCGCCATCTTCACATCGAGAATCTGGACCTCCAGGACATCTCCCGGCTCCGCTCCCTCCACGTAGATCGGCCCCGTCAAAAAATGCCCCCGAGCTCGCGGCTTTGCCTTCACCATCGCGCGCAACTCCGGCTGCACCTGGTCCGACGCGATCCCCGCCCCTTCCAGGGCCTGCGGCGAAATAGCCCCCAAGGTGTCCATCACCACTGTGTCTCCCGACGCCACCCGCAAAGCCGGCTTGCTCTGCGGGTCGTAGTAGCCCACGATCACGCTCTCTGGGGTCACCTTCAGTTGGTGTTTGGTCTCCGCCCCAAGACTCAGGCCGAACAAAATCCAGAATGACAATCGCATGGTTAAGAGACTAACGCAATCTACTACTGGTTCACGCCACTAGCCAGGAACCCGCCGTCCACCGCCAGGCATTGCCCGGTGATGTAGCTGGCCGCATCAGAAGCCAGTAAAAGCGCCGCGCCCAAAAGCTCTTCCCGCTGACCGAAACGCTTCATCGGCGTCCGCATCAGGAACTCCTTGCCCCGTTCGGTCCCGTCGAGCAGCGCCGCGTTTAACTCGGTTCGAAAAACGCCCGGCGCGATCGCGTTCACGTTGATGCCTTCCTTCGCCCACTCCACCGCCAACTGCCGCGTCAATTGCAGCACCGCCGCCTTCGACGTCGCATAGGCCGTCACTTCCAGCAGTCCCACATACGAACTCAGCGAAGCGATGTTGATCACCCGGCCCTTTCCGTTCGCCTTGAGCGATTCGTAGAAACTCTGGCACGCCCGCAACGTTCCCGTCACGTTCACGTCCATCAAACGGTTCCATTCGGCCTCTTCCACCAGCGCCGTCTTCTTCCGAAAAGTCATTCCCGCCACATTCAGAAGAATGTCCACCCGGCCAAACTTGGCCAGCACCGCATCTCGCAGCGCATCAATCGATTCGCGCTTCTGCACGTCGCAAGCCTGCCGTAGCGTCTGCCCGCCGCCAGCTTCAATCGCGTCGCAAACCGCGTTCAGTTCGGCTTCGCGCCGACCCGTCGGTACCACCGTCGCACCGGCCTCGGCCAGCCCCTGCGAAAGCACCGCGCCGATCCCCGACGTCCCGCCCATCACGACCGCTACGCGGCCCGTCAAATCCATGAAATTCTTTGCCATGACTATCCAAGCAGTATACCCCTTGACTCCATTGCGGCATTACCCTAAACTCCTACCCTAGACCTATAGGGTAATGCCACCACTCGAACTCGTCATCTTGAAAACTCTGGCCCGCACCGCCAATCACGGCTTCGGTATCAGCCTCCACATCCAGGACGCCTCCGCCGGACTGCTGTCGGTTGAAGAAGGCTCGCTCTACCCCGCCCTCCACCGGCTGGAGCGCGACGGCTTCCTGTCGAGCGAATGGAGCGTCACCCCCAACGCCCGCAAGGCCAAGTTCTACAAGCTCACTGCAGCCGGAAGGAAGCGCCTCGCCGCAGCCGAACAGAGTTGGCTTCAAACCGCAAAAGGCATGGCCAAGCTGCTGCGGTTCGCCTGATAAAAAACGACGAAGACGATTGGAGATAAGGGCCCCAATCCCGTCTGACCCACCGCGCGGACGACGGAGCCACCCCCCGAGAACAACCGCCGCCGCTTCGGCAACCGTCTCCAAATAGCGGAACATATCCCCGTCTAACTCGATCAACTCCGTCAGGACCTCCGCTACGCCGCCCGTAGCCTCTCCCAATCCCCGCCTTTCACCACCGCCGCCGTTCTCACGCTCGCCATCGGCCTCGGCGCCGCCACCGCCGTCTTCTCTGTCATCGATCGCATCCTTTTCCTTGCGCGTCCTTCACATACAACCCGATCGTCTACTCTGGCTCGGTATGGCGGCTCCGATTGAAGCCAACGAATTCCTCCTCCGCCCCGACGATCTCACGTGCCAACAATCGAAAAATGTATTCAGCCATTTCGCGGCCACCCGCGGCAGCACTGATTGCAACCTCACGGCCGACCACCCGGGCCGCCTCCGTTGCGCGCAAGTGGACTACAATTTCCTGGCGATGCTTGGCGTGCCGCCCTTACCCGGCCGTGATCTCGCCGAATCCGATGACGCCGACACCGCCCTCGTCTCCCACCGCCTCTGGCAATCTCACTTCGGCGGCAACCCGGCCTTGCTCAATGCGACCGTAGAAACCAACCGCTAAAAAGTTCGCATCGTCCGTGTCCTTCCGCCGGGCTTCGAATTGCCTACGCTCCAGTCCTTCGACTTCCTACAACAGATGCGAATCCGCCGAGCGCAGCAGTAAAACGGCGCATTACTCTTTCTGACTGCTTTCGCCCGAGTTCACCCGGGCCAAACCACCGCCCAGGCTCAGGCCCAACTACAGCCACTCTTCGCCGCAGCCCTGAAAGGGGTCCCGCGCAACTCCGCAGCGGGTCACGCTCCGGGTCTTTGGTCTCCACGCCCGCCAACGCGAATGGTCTATCCGGCCAGCCGAGGCCGTCTTCTTCGCAAATCGCTAACGGACAGCCTGATCCTCGCCGCCACGTTCCTGCAAAGTCTGATCGTCCAACTCCAACCACTCGGTATTCGCCCCGCCCCAACTCTCGTCACCGAAATCAACCTGCACCGCGAACGCTACCCGCACCGCGCTCGACGAGCGCCTCCGCCAAGTCCTCGGTGTGCAAGTGGTCGCTGTTGTGGACGCGGCCCCCCCGGACGGTCGCATGATGACCCAGATATCTTCCACCCTACAGGTAGAAGGCCGCGCTCCCAACACGGGCTCTCCCACCGGCGGTATGGTCGTCCATCGCCAAGTCACCCCCGATTTCTTTTCCATCCACGGAATCAAAACCGTCCAGTGCCGACTCTTCCCCAACCCAAGCCCACACGGCGCGCGCATGCGGGCCTTTCACGGCCCAAGCCGCCCATCCTCGCCACCATCCCTCCTTCGGTCGAGCTTTCTTCTACGTCTAAGTCCACTCAACCCCCGCCCCATTGAGACTTTCCCGCTTGCGCCGAAGGTCTCCGCGCTGACGGACCGTCCTCGGTTCCAGGCAGCGCAGTTCGGTGGCTTCGCCTTCGCTTGCCTGGCCTCGGCGGCTATCGGCATCTACGGAGTCCTCGCTTTCCTCGACGCTAGGCGAACCAAGGAAAGCGGGATCCACATGGCACTTGGCGCAACCGCCGCTCAGGTCCGCCAACTCGTCCTCCGCCAAGCCACCACTTGGACCGTCTTCGGAATCGCTCTCGGCCTAGCAGTCATCTACGCAACCAAACTCCAACAGGGCAGCACCCCCGCCGCTCCAGTCCTCGCGATAACGGCTCTGCTCGCCACTTGGATTCCGAGCACCCGCGACGCCCGCGTCGACCTGGCCAGCGCCCTTCGCGGGAAGTAACTCCCTGGAGAATATGGGCCGATCCACGCCACTTCCCCTCCGAAGCGGCCCATGCCCCAAAACCTCGACGTCACTCTCAAATCGCTGTTCCTCCGCTCCAGTGGCGTTTTCACTCGGCTACTTTTCGGCGAGATCGTCTCGTGGCAGAACGTCGAGCAGCCAACAGTCTCTAACCGCCGCGCCGACCTTCTTGCCCGCTGTGCCGACGGCCTTCTTCGCCAAATCGAAATCCAGCTCAGGAACGACCCCGCCATCCCGTTCCGCATGGCCGAATATTACCTCGGTTTCTACCGCCTCCTGAACGAACACGTCGTCCAAATCCTTCTTTATGTGGGCCGGGAACCCCTTCGTATGCCGGTCGTATTCGAAACCCCAACGATGCGTCACGAGTATGTTGTCCTGAATCTTAGAGAGATGGATGGCGAAGCGCTGCTTACCAGTGACGATTGGGCCGACAACGAATGGGCACTGCTGACGAAGGCAGACTCCGAGCGAGTGATCCGGGTTGTGCTCGAAAAACTAAACCGCCTCGACGGAGAAGAGAAGAAAGACGCCGCTGCCACTTTCCTGCTGCTCGGAGGCATACTGGGAGTAGAAGAAGATTTAAGGAAAAGGATAGACAACCCAATGATCGACATCATGGAGAACAGAGTCTTCGGCCCGATGATCCGGGAGCATCTTGCGACCGCACATCAGGAAGGCCACCAGGAAGGCCACCAGGAAGGCCGCCTAGAAGCCTTTCGTGTCCTGTCTCGCCGCCTTATTGAAAAGCGCTTCGGCCTTCTGCCGGTTTGGGCGCAGGCCCGGCTATCCGACGCCTCCCCCGAAACGCTCACGGATTGGACCCTCGCCCTCGACGAAGCCGAGTCCCTCGAAGCTGTCTTCCGCGTCTAGTCAGCCCGCTAAGCCGGACGCCGGTATATCCTAGTGGTTTATGGATCTCACTCAGCGTCGCGACCTCCTGAAGTCCGGAGCCCTCATCCTCGGGGCCCCAGCCGTCCTCTCCGCTTTCCAAGCGTCCAAGTCCATTAAGATCGGTCTCGTCGGTTGTGGCGGTCGTGGCACCGGTGCCGCCTCCCAAGCCCTCAAGGCCGACGACTTCTCGAACCTCACCGCCATGGCCGATGTCTTCCCGGAACGCATCGATGACTCCATCGCCAACCTAAAGAAAATCCACGGCGAAAAAGTCAAAGTCGAAAAGGCCAACATGTTCGTAGGCCTCGATGCCTTCGAAAAGCTGATCGATTCCGGCGTCGATGTCGTCGTTCTCGCTACGCCCCCCGGCTTCCGCCCCGCGCAACTCCGCTACGCCATCGAAAAAGGCAAGCACGTCTTCTGTGAAAAGCCGATGGCCGTCGACGTTCCCGGTATCCGCCACGTCATGGAAACATCGAAGATGGCCAAGCAGAAAAATCTCTCCCTGGTTGCCGGCTTCTGTTGGCGCTACTCGAACTACATCGTCGAAACCTTCAGCAAAATCAAATCGGGCTCCATCGGCGACATCACGGCCTACTACGGCACCTATTACACCAACCCGGTGAAGCCAATGCCTCCGGCTGACACGCGCCCCGCCGGCATGTCCGATGTCGAATGGCAGATCCGCAACTGGTACAACTTCCAATGGCTCTGCGGCGACTCCCTCGTCGAACAAGCCATCCACACCGTCGACAAAGTGGCCTGGGCCTTCAACGACGTTCCCCCCGTCTCCTGTGTCGCCACCGGCGGCCGCCAAATCCCTGCCGAGGGCGGCAACATTTTCGACCACTTCTCGGTCAATTACCTTTACCCCAACAATGTCCGCGCCTTCGTCTCCAACCGTCAAATGGAAGGCTGCTACAACGAAAACGCAGACTATATCATGGGCACTAAAGGCCAAGCCATCATCGGCCGCGGACCTAACCCCCGCATCATCGGCGAAAACCCCTGGACATTCGCGGGCCAAAAGTACGACATGTATCAGAAGGAGCACGACGACCTGTTCGCTGGCATCCGCAAAGGCACCCCGCTCAACGACGGCGAACGCATGTGCACGTCCACCCTCCTCGGGATCATGGGCCGCATGGCCGCCTACACAGGTCAACAGATCACTTGGGATCAAGTCATGAACTCCCAACACCGCATCTTCCCCGAAAAACTCGAATGGTCCGGCAAACTTCCCGTCGAACCCATGCCACTACCCGGTCGCACCAAGTTCGCCTAATGCGCCCCAGTCTATTCTTGCTCCCGCTCCTCGCCGCCGCTCAGACGCCCGAGTTCGCGTCTGTCCTTGAGAAGCACTGCCTCTCCTGCCATGGAGTTGAAAAAGGCCTCTCCGGCCTCCGACTCCATACCCGTGCCGCCGCTCTCAGGGGCGGCACCCGAGGCTCGGCGCTGATCCCAGGCGACCCCGCGAAATCATTGCTCTATAGCACCACCGAACTCGCGTCCGGCACTACTCTCGCCATGCCCCCGGGCGGACCACAAATCCCGCCCGAGGATCGGGCCATTCTGAAAGCCTGGATCACCGCCGGAGCCCCCTGGCCCGACGCCATCACTCTTAAACTCCCCCAACCCAAAATAAAAGACGACCAAGCCCTTGTCGCTCGGCTCCACCCCAAAATGGAGCAAGCCACCGAGCTCAAGCCCTATAAGCGCATCATCCCGAACTCCACCGTCGAATTCGAAATGCTCCCCGTCCCCGGCGACGCCAAGGTAGCTCCCTTCTGGATGGGTAAATACGAAGTCACCTGGGATGAATACCGCCTCTTCATGTTCCAGAATCTGGCCAACGAAGCCCGCGGTGCCGAGCCCGCTCTCGACGCCATCTCCCGCCCCACCAAGCCCTACGTCGAAATGTCGTTCGGCATGGGCATCAACGGCTTCCCTGCCATCTCCATGACCCAGCACGCCGCGAACAAGTTCGCTCAATGGCTATCGGCCAAAACCGGGCAGTTCTATCGCCTTCCCACGGAAGCCGAATGGGAACATGCCTGCCGCCTCGGCGACACCGAAGCCACCCCCATCAACGACCGCTCCTGGTTCGTCGACAACTCTCCCGAAAGCTACCAGCAGGTCGGTAAAAAGAAACCCAACAAACTCGGTCTCTACGACCTGCTCGGCAATGTCGCCGAATGGACCCTCGACCAGTACGATGAAAAGTCCTACGGCAAGCCGCTTCCTCCCGAAGGCTACATCCTCTCCACTAAACCCTATCCCCACGTTGCCAAAGGTGGAGCCTGGTCCGACCCCGCCCAAAAACTTGGCTGCGGCCAACGCATCTGGTCCGACCCGCAATGGAAAATGCAGGATCCCCAACTTCCCAAGTCCATCTGGTATCTCACCGATGCCCAATTCCTCGGCTTCCGCCTCGTCCGTCCGCTGAAGGTCCCCAGTGCTGCGCAGATCTTTCGTTATTGGAATAACGGCGTCGAACGCGAATAGCGCCACGCTTCCGCTCGAACCGTTTGAAGCCGTCGAGCCCCACCTCGGTACCCTGATCGCCATCACCGCCTACGCTCCGAACGTGGTCATCGCCCGTGCTGCGTTCGCCCGCGCCTACGCCCGCATCGCCGCTCTCAATCAAATCCTGTCCGACTACCTGCCCACCTCGGAGCTGAACCAAATCAGCACCAAGCCGCGCGTCATATCCGTCGAACTCGCGACCGTCCTGAGCACCGCCCAGCAAATTGCGAAACGAAGCCAAGGAGCATTCGACGTTACTGCCGGAGCTCTCATCCGCCATTGGCGCCAAACCAAGACGCTCCCTCCCGCCCACCTCCCCGTCGGCTATCAGCATCTTCACATCAAAGGTCGCCTAGTCTGGATCGACGACGCCGCCATTCGCCTCGACGTCGGCGGACTCGGCAAGGGCTACATCGCGGACGAAGCGCTCAAGGCCCTCGGTCTCCCCCGCGCCCTCATCGCTATAAGCGGCGACATCGTCTGCGGCGCTCCTCCTCCGGGTAAAACCGGCTGGCGCGTCCAGGCCGCCGGCCAAGTCTTCACCGTACAGCACGCCGCCGTCTCCACCGCTGGCGACGCCGAACAGTTCACGGTCATCGACGGCCAGCGCTACTCGCACATCCTTGACCCCCGCACCCGCCGCCCTCTCACCACCTCGCGCCAAGTCACCGTCATCGCCCCCTCCGGCCTCATCGCCGACGCCCTCGACACCGCCATCTGCGTAACCGGCGACCAAACCATCACTCGACATTTCCGCCTCACCCGCGCCTATATCGTCTAAGCAATCACCCTTCCGTCGTTCCGAATGCTGAGAACGAGTCCAACTCCCACCTACTAGCGACCTTCGAAGCCTGGCGCCAGCAACACGGCGCCATCCGTCACGAGATCGCCCCCCCCACGCCGAACTCCCCGTCCCCCCGCGCCAGTCCCTAACCACGACCACCTCGACCAGCTCTCGCCTCACTCGACTGCACCAACGTCTGAATGAAAAGAAACCCTATTCCAAATCCGTTTGGTGCGACCATCCCATCGCACCACCACTCACCCTAATCAACCGTACTCTTCGCTCCCAACGCCCCGCATGGCTGTTCTGATTCTCGCCACTCCTCCAGCCGCTATCCCCTGGCAGGGGATGGCAGCCCACACCCTCGTCGGCCTTATCGCCCTCCGACTATGCTTCGCCAGACCTGTGATACGGTGACCTTAGTATGAACGCACAACGAAAAATCGCCCTCGTCACCGGTGCCGGCAGCGGTATCGGCCGGGCCGTGAGCCTGGCTCTCCAAGCCGCCAACTATTCGGTCGTGCTCGCCGGACGTCGTCAATCAGAGCTCGCTGCCACCGCGGCCCTAGCCTCCAATATCGGTGGAGCCATGTTGCCCGTGCCCACCGACATCAGCCAGCCAGATCAGGTCGCCGCCCTCTTTGCCGCCCTCCAGGAATCCTTCGGCCGCCTCGACCTGCTTTTCAATAACGCCGGCATGGGCACCCCAGCCATGCCGATGGAAGACCTGACCTTCGAGCAATGGAGCACCGTCGTCGGCGTTAACCTTACCGGATCGTTCTTGTGCGCGCAACACGCCATGCGCCTCATGAAAGCGCAAGACCCACAGGGAGGCCGCATCATCAACAATGGCTCTATCTCCGCCCACGTCCCCCGGCCCCACTCGGCACCCTACACGGCCACCAAACACGCCATCACGGGCCTGACGCGGAGCATCTCCCTCGACGGTCGCCCCTTTCGCATCGCCTGCGGCCAAATCGATATCGGCAACGCCGCCACCAACATGACCCAGCGGATGACCACCGGAGCCCTTCAGCCGGATGGAAATATGCGCCCGGAACCCCGTATGGACGTCCGCTGCGTCAGCGATGCGGTGCTCTACATGGCCGGACTACCGCTCGAAGCCAATGTCCAATTCATGACCGTCATGGCCACCGACATGCCCTTCATTGGCCGCGGCTAAATTCGCAGAAAAAGCTGGCGACGGTACATCCACCAAAGGATCAGCCAGAACACCACCAGCACGGACACACCGCTCCACAGCGGAGCCAATTCGGGTCCGGCGAAACCCCAAAAACCGGCCCCGAGATGAATCCGCATAGTGCTCAGGACAAAGTCCTCCCACAGGTGAGCAATCAAGTAAGCGGCAATCGAGTTCATTCCAATCACGACCAGCGGAAACGCCCACCGTCGGCAGCGCTTGACGTCGACCACCCAACTAAACCCCGCCAAAAGCAGGAAGCAAGCCCCTCCACTCAACAGCGTCCAGGCCGGAGTCCAGATGCGCTTAACGATCGGACAGATACCTGTAAAATGCAGCAATAGCCCACTCGCAACGCAAACCGATCCGGCTTCCAAAAACTTACGCAGGGGCAGAATCGGAGCAGAAGCCCGCAGCCAACGCCCAGCCGCCAATCCAAGTATCATCGTTCCCAGCGTCGGGACAAAGCTCAGCGTCAAATAGCCCCCGCGATTCCCCAAAAATGGCGTCGGTCGAGGAAATAAATTCAAAAACCAGCGGTCGAATGCAGCCCCATAGTTATCGGCCTTCTGCCAATGAGCCCCGAACCCCAGTTCCGCCGAAAGCGGATACAACGACCAAGCGAGCCAGTAGCCGACGAGAATCACCCCCAGAACCACCCACTGCCAACGGGGTGGCCGAAGGCCTAATACGAAAAGGAACGGATACCCTAACCCGATCTGCGTCAGCGTGTCCTCGAACGTGAAATTGGTTTGCGCACTGTGGGTCGACCGCAGAACAATCCCCAAAGCGATCAGCAAAAATGCACGCCAACAAGTATGGGTCAGCATCGCCGATACACTGCTCCCCTTCGCCAGTCGACTGGCGATCGAGTACGGCAAGGCAACCCCAACCAAAAACGAAAAGGAAGGCTGAATCAGATCGTGCAGCGAGCAGCCTTCCCAGGCCACATGGGATTGGTGATACGCGAGCGTCTGCCAAACCCAGTTGTCCGGGTATGCTAGCGCGATCTGTGAAAAATGCAAAACCTCGGCCATCATCAGCAACATCACGAAACCGCGGTAAACGTCCAATGCCTGATTACGCACCGAAGCCGGGTTCATTTCTTCGTCCGGATGCAGTAAATCGCTTTCTGGCTTCGAAGGTACAGGTCGCCCGCCACAATCGCCGGGCTGGCAATAAACACCTCGTCTTTCATTGTGTTCGTCGCCAACAACTCCATCTGGTCACCGAGCTTATAAATCAATACGTCGCCCTCTTCGGTAGACAGATAAAGCTTGCCGTCAGCCCCTACCAGCGAGGCCTTAAAGTTATAAGGTTTCGGCAGGCGCTCCTGGAACAACACCGCACCGGTGGCCGCATTGAGACAGCTCAAAAACCCGTTGTCACTCACAAAGTAAAGCCGATCGTTGACCAGCACCGGCGACGGCGTATACGAGTTCGCTCGCTTGTTCTGCCAAACAATGGCGTCGGTCCCGGTTAGGTCCCCCTTCCGTCCCAAACGCAGAGCCATCAGATTCGGGTCGCGGTGTCCACTCATCACGTAGACGATCCCCTTCGCGGTCACCGGTGCCGGAATCACATTCGTCCCTAGTCCGGCGCACTCCCAGATCAACTTCCCGGTCGCGAACTCGTAAGACCGAACCCTGTTGCTTGCCGCCACAATAATCTGCTTCACCCCTCCGTGGGTCAAGACCAGCGGCTGTGCCCAGGCGCTCGGTTCATCACGATCCACCTTCCATAACTGCTTCCCCGTTGTCTTATCGAGCGCGAGCAGGTAGGAGCCTTCCTCCTGGTCGAACCCCAACAGAACCGTATTCTCGTGCAACACCGGTGCCGTTCCTTCCCCGAAGGAAAGCCGCATTTTCATCGGAGCGAACGTCTTCTGCCACGCCGGTTTTCCGTCCACCGTGTAGACATAGAGCCCCCGAGAACCAAAAAAAGCATAAACATGCTTGCCGTCCGTCACCGGGCTATTCGACGCGAAACTGCCATACCGAAAGTGATACCCCTCATGAGGAGTCGCCCTTGTCGCCTCCCGCTCCCAAACCACCTTGCCGTCCTTCCGGTTTAAACACATTACAACAAACCGATGCGGCACGTTCGCCCCGAACCCGCCCCCCGGTCCTCCTCGACGCGTACCCCCGCCTCCTCCACCGGGAGCGCTCAGTTCCCCCTCTGGAATCGCGGTCGTCAAAAACATCAAATCGCCGTAAACTACCGGCGACGAATGCCCCCGACCGGGGACGTTCGTCTTCCAAGCTACGTTCTCGCTGTCGCTCCACGTTACGGGCGCCTCCCCGCGAGCCATACCGTTTTCGAAAGGACCGCGCCAACTGGACCAGTCCGACTGAAGTAAAAGGATAGCGAGCGAAAAAATCATTCTCCGATGCTAACGCAACCCAGTGGTGCCGAGCAGTATTCTAGCCACTCAGCCCGAATTTGATCTTCATTTCGCCCACCGTAATCTGCGGATTACGCAGCGTCATTTCCGCATCGTAGTTCTCCCAGGTTCCGCCCGGCGAACGCACCGAAATCAACCGGTTCATGTACGACCCGCCAGGGTAGCCGACGGCCTCCTCGGTATACTCCATCTGCAACCCGGAGGTCTGCAGCCCCACTGCCGAAAGCGCCGACCGCAGCGCCGTCATTCCGGGATGCCTATCCGTATTTACCTGCGGTCCACTCGTTGTTGCCGCTGGAGGGGCCGCCGTCGTCGACCGGTTTGCCGGAGTAGCCGGCGGCGGAACGGTTGGAGGACCCGACGGCGGCGCGAACGGATTCAGCCCGATGGTCCGGTTCATCCGTCCGCTGGTTGACACCTCATCACCTCTCGACGTCGCTGGCGTCGCGACAAAATTTTGTCGCGACGAAACCGATGTGACAGATTCTTGCCGCCGAACCCCACTCTCCCGCGCCAAAATTGCGTCAAAAGCCGAATTGCGTGTTGTCGATTTCCGGTCGGTCTGCCGCGAAACCGCCGCAAAACCTATAGCCTGCCGTTGAACTTTCATGTTCACCTCAGCAAACATCCCAGCAATCCATTTGCCAAACCCAACCAACTACTTCGGGAGCAGCCGCTTCACCGAGTCCGGTACATCGAACATCACCACAATCGGATAAGCCTTGCTAAAAGGCTCAATCCGAATCTGGCCCGTGATCGTCGTCTTCGCAGAAAGGTCAATACCCGGATCATACTCAAAAACAATCTTCGTCTTTTCCCCCGCCCCGAGCTCCTGCTTCTCCACCCGGTACTTGAACCCGGGATTCACCAGATTCGGCACAAACAAAACGGTTATCCCCCCCGGCATCCCGTTCGAAACCAGGATTGAATCACTCGACTTCTCGTACGACTTCAAACGCACAACGTCCTTCTCGACAGTGATCTGATTAAAAATCACCGATGGATTCTTGATCAGCTCCTCCGACGTCAATCCATTCGTCTGGTTCGGGCCCGCCTTCAAGGAACCAAACGGCGACGGCTTCCCCGCCGTTGTCTCGAAGTACATCACCCACTGATTCCCTTCGAGCCGCCAGCGAGACGAAATCGGCGCAGCTACCGCTATCGTACTCCCCCGCATCACCACATCCGTCTGCAGCACCGTCACCACTACCGCTTTCGTAAACCCATCCGCCCAGTTAACCCGCACGATCTCATGGCCACGTATGCGCCTCTTCTCTTGCTCATAGTAAACGTCTTTGGCATCTTCCGCCAAGTAAGCGTCGGTCTGCCGAAACCGCCCCTCTTCCAACAACTTATAAAAATCGCTCACCCGTTTCCGCAAAGCCTCATTCACTTCCGGCGCCGCCGACTGAAACAGGTTCGGCGTTTCCTGAGCCCAAAGGCCAAGACCCATCGCGGAAAGTAATCCCAACGCTACAAATCGATTCATTTCCCCTCCAGTTTAACTACTAGACGCGCCCAATCGCAGAATCGTTTGACTCACCTCCTACTCTTTCACCGGACCCTTCGAACTGTACTTGGTCAAATTCTGCCTGGTTGTCTCGCTCCATTGCTCCAGCGGCGGAGCCCCCTGATCACGAAAGAAACCCTCCATCTCCGCCGTCAAAGCCTTCCTTACCGCCTCCAATGCCGGATCCCCAAACCGATTAGCCCGCTCACCCGGGTCCTTCTCCATGTCATAAAGCTCGCTCGGCCACTCCTTAGTCCGCAGCACCAACTTGTACCGCCCCGTCCGAACCCCGCGCACATTACTGTACTCAAAGAACAACCGATCCCGCCACGTCACTCGCTTCCCTTCCAGCAGCGGAACATAGCTCCGTCCCGGACGCTGCCGATCCGCCGGCGCCGCCACGCCCACGTAATCCAAAATCGTCGGGAAAAAATCGTACGACGACACCATCTCCGTCCTCACCAGCCCCGCCCGCAGCCGCGCCGGATGGCTCCAAATCATCGGCACCCGAACCGACTCCTCATACAGATTAAAGGGCCATGTCCCATTCCCCTTACCCCAAACCCCATGATGTCCCGCGTTCCAACCCTGATCCGCCGTGAACACTACCAGAGTATTCTCTCGCCAGCCCCGCTCCTCTAAACGTCGAAGAATACGGCCTACATTCCGGTCCATCCCCGTGATCAACGCGGAGTAACCCTTCTTCGCCGCCTGGCTCTTCTGCAAGTTTCGCTGCCCGTAATTGCGATTCGCATGCTCGGGTTCATCCGGGAAGCACCCAAACGCGGAGTTCTCGTACGGCTTCCGGTCCACCTCCGGCTGAAAGTCATAAGGAGTATGCGGTGCATAAAACGGAACGTGCAAATAAAACGGCTCGTCACCCTTCTGCTGCTCCAGAAATTCCAGCGCAAAATCGCCAATCGCGTCTTCCTTGAACCCCGGCATCACCCTCGTCTCGCCGTTCTTCACAAACTCCGCGTTCTTAAACGTCCCACCCCCACCTGGAACCGTCGCCCAAAACGAAAACCCGCGCTGCGCCTTCTCGTCCTCCCCCATATGCCACTTCCCCACCATCCCACACCGGTACCCCGCCTTTGCCAGCAACTCCGTATACGTCAAATGCCCATCGAGCCACCGCTTCGCCGTCGGGCCAAACGAATCCTCCGGTCGCAGCCAATCCTGCACCCCGTGCGTTGACGGAATCCGCCCCGTAATATACGTCACCCGGCTCGGCGAGCAAACCGGCGTGCACGCAAACGCCCGCGTAAACTTAACGCCCGCCTTCGCCAGCGCGTCCACGTTCGGCGTCAACATCTCGCCACAACCGTAGGTCCCGGTCGCCCAAGCTCCATGGTCATCGGTCATAAAAACAATCACATTCGGCCGACGAGGCGGTGCCGCAGCCAGGGAAGCGAGAAACAAGCGTCGGGTAATCATAAAGCGAGAAGGGGTAAACCGTTGTCCAGTCTACCCCTTCGGCGCGTCGATCAGTATCGACCTTATGTTTAGGATCGGAAAGTCCCCTTCTAATCGGGGCCGCTAGAACTAGTTTACCGCAACATTGCTATGGGAGAATAGAAGCTCATGGCAAAGATCGAACGGGCCCTGCTGAGCCTGACTGACAAGACCGGCGCTGTCGAATTCGCCCGCGGACTCCGCGCCCTCGACATTGACCTTATCTCCACCGGCGGAACCGCCAAACTCCTGCAGGATGCCGGCATACCCGTCTTCGACGTCTCCGCCGTCACCCACTTCCCCGAAATGCTCGATGGCCGCGTCAAAACCCTCCACCCCGCCATTCACGGCGGTATTCTCGCCATGCGTTCGAAGCCCGAACATATGGAGGCGATCGAACAACACGCCATCCCCACCATCGATCTCGTCTGCGTCAATCTCTACGCCTTCGAAAAAATTGCCGCGAATCCGGACGCCACCACCGAAGACCTCATCGAAAACATCGACATCGGCGGCCCCACCATGATCCGCGCCGCCGCCAAAAACTATCAGGACGTCGGCGTCGTCGTCGAACCCGCCGACTACCCCGCCATCCTCGCCGAACTCGAAGCCAACCAGGGCTCCCTCCTCCCCGCCACCCACTGGCGCCTCGCCGTCAAGGCCTTCCACCACACCGCCGCCTACGACCGCGCCGTCTCCAACCGCCTCGCCCTCGTCGACGTCCCCCCCGTCCCGGTTCCGGCCACGCTCGACCTCCGCGTCCCCCAAATCCTCGCCCTTCGCTGCGGCGAAAACCCCCACCAAGCCGCCGCCCTCTATGCCTCTGGCCACTCCGGCGTCGCCGGCGGCCAGCAACTCCACGGCAAAGAGCTCAGCTATAACAATGTTGTCGATCTCGACGCCGCCTGGCAGCTCGTCGGCGAGTTCGCCCAGCCCGCCGCCGTCATCATCAAGCACACCAACCCCTGCGGCTGCGCCGAACAAGCCACCCTCGCCGAAAGCTATCGGATGGCCTTCGCCGCCGATCCCGTCAGCGCTTTCGGAGGCGTTTTAGCCTTCAATCGCCCCGTCGACGCCGACACCGCTACCGAAATTGGAAAAACTTTCATCGAAGCGATCGCCGCTCCGGACTTCACCGCCGACGCTTTAGCCATCCTCACGACAAAAAAAAATCTGCGCCTCGTCAAGGTCCAAGCCGTCACCGACCAGTACGTCGTCAAGTCCGTCAGCGGCGGCTTTCTCGTCCAAACTCCGGACCTCGCCGGCCTCAACCGAGCCACCGCCCAGGTCCTCACGGATCGCCAGCCCACCGACGCCGAATGGGCGGCCCTCGCCTTCGGTTGGAAGGTCGTCAAGCACGTCAAATCGAACGCGATTGTCTATGCCAAGGACGGACAACTGCTCAGCGCCGGGGCCGGCCAAATGAGCCGCGTCTTCTCCGTCGAAATTGGAGCTAAGAAAGCAGTGTTGCCCCTCGCTGGCTCCATTGTGGCTTCTGACGCGTTCTTTCCGTTCGCCGACGGCCTAGAAGCCGCCGCCGCCCACGGCATCACCGCCGCCATCCAACCCGGGGGGTCCATTAAGGACGCCGAGGTCATCGCCGCCGCTAATCGCCTCGGCATCGCCATGGTCCTCACCGGATTTCGACACTTTCGCCACTAACTAGGAATCAGGATATTTATGGCCGAGACTTTCATCGCCGAAGAGCCCAAACGGGTCCCTGGCCGCTACGTCGTTTTCTTCGTCATCTTCTTCGCCTTCCTCGTCGCGATGTTCGCCACGTGGGGCCTTCGCGTCATGCGCAAGCTCCCCCCGGAAGCCTACAAGATGGAGCAGGGCATAAAAAAATAGCCCCGCCGTTGACATCGGGAAATTGAAATGTGATAAAGAGGAAACGGGCTTCACCCGTTAGCATCCCTTAGGGAACACTTATGAAAATGCATATTCAACGTCTTTGGTTTCTTGTACTTTCGCTGGTAATTCTGATTGGGGTCGCAAGCGCCCCCGCTTCCGCTCAGGTCCTCTACGGGTCGCTCATCGGAACGGTCGAAGACCAGTCCGGCGCAATCGTCCCGAACGCTAAAATCTCAATCACCAATAAGTCCACCGGCTTCTCCCGCGATACGGTCACCGACGCTGGCGGCCGCTACTCCGTTGCCTCCATCCCCGGTGGTTCATACGTGATTAAAGGCACAGCCACTGGGTTTAAGACCATCACCCGGAACAACGTTGACGTTACCGTGAACACCGTCGCCCGCATCGACTTGAAGCTCGAAATCGGCGCGATCACTGACACCGTCACCGTCGAAGCTTCGGCCGCGACACTCCAGACCGACAAATCGGACACCAGTTCGGAAATCTCGCAGAAGGCCATCCAAGGTCTTGCCCTGAACCAATACCGGAATTACCAGGCCCTGATTAATCTCGTCCCTGGTACGACTCCCGCCGGCTTTCAAAACTCTTCCACCGACACCCCGGGACGAGCCCTCACCACCAATGTGAACGGCACCGCCCGGAACAACAACGGAACCCGCCTCGACGGTGCCGTGAACGTAAATATTTGGCTGCCCCACCACGTCGCCTACGTCGCGCCCAGCGAAACCGTTGAGCAAGTCAACATCGCGACCAGCTCTTTTGATGCTGAACAGGGCATGGCCGGCGGCGCCGCCATCACGGTCATCTCCGCCAGCGGCACCAATGCGCTGCACGGCGCTCTCTGGGAATACCACGAGAACCAAAGGCTTCGTAGCCAGCCCTATTTCCGCCCCTCCACATTCGTTAAGCCGCGGTACACGCTGAACATCTTCGGTGCAAAAGCCGGCGGCGCGATCATTAAGAACAAGCTGTTCTGGTTTGGACATTATGAAGCTACCCGTCAGGGCACCGGTGCCACCAGCCAGTTCTCGCTTCCCAGCTCTGCCATCAAGGCGGGCGACTTCAGCGGCTTCGCGACGCCAATCTTCGACCCTGCAACGGGTAACGCAGATGGCTTCAACCGCACGCAGTTCCCAGGTAACCGGATTCCGGCCAACCGGATCAGCCCTCAGACTGCGCGCATCCTGCCGTTGATTCCGGAACCGAATTTCCCCACCGCTAATGTTACGAACAACCACTTCGTGAACGCCACTGGGAAGTTCGACCGGGACAACTTCGACGCCAAGGTAAACTGGAATCGCAATGAGAAGCACACCGTATTTGCCAAGTTCTCCCTGCTCAAAGCCAACGTCGGCGGCGTGTTCGCCTTCGGCCCGGCCCTCGGCGGCAACGGCGTCGGCGGCGATCCTGGTCTCGGCGATACCAAGCAGTATCTAGGTACTGTCGGCACCAACTACACCATTTCGCCCACCCTCCTATTCGACGCCAATTGGGGCATCACCGAGCAGGACCAGAGCGTAATCGGTTTCGACTACGGCAAGAATGTCGGTAGCGAAGTCTTCGCCATCCCCGGTACGAACGGCACCGACGTCCGTTACAGTGGTCTTCCGGCCTTCTCGTTTAATACCTTCAGCGGCTACGGTTTGAACAGCACCTGGATGCCAATGTGGCGGAATGATCGTAGCTATACCTGGACCAACAACATGACCTGGCTGAAGGGCAAGCACGAGGTCCGCTTCGGCTTTGACATGGTTCGCCATCAGTTGAACCACTGGCAGCCCGAAGTCGCGAACCCCCGTGGTGCCTTCGCTTTCAACGGCAATATCACCGCGCTACGCGGCGGTGCCGCTGGCAACAACCTGAACTCATTTGCGGACTTCCTGATCGGCCAACCCACCAGCATGAACAAGAGCATCCAGAACCTTCTGATGACCGGTCGTGAATGGCAGCTCGGTTGGTATGTTCGCGATCGCTGGCAGGTTTCTCGCCGTCTCACGGTCAACGTGGGGATGCGTTTGGAACGCTACCCTCTCATGAGCCGTGCCACCTCCGGCCTCGAGAAGCTCGATCCGTCCACCATGCTGATCCGCCTCGGCGGCTTCGGCAGTATCCCCACCAACCCCGGCATCGAAGTACAGCCGCTCTTCATCGCGCCCCGCGTCGGGATCGCGTACAAGATCGATGACAGCACCGTGTTCCGGGTCGGCTATGGCATGACCATCGACCCGCTGCCATTCTCCCGTCCCTTACGCGGCTTCTATCCGCTGACGGTCACCGGCAACTTCGTCGGGGCCAGCGACTTCGATCCGTTCCGGACCTTGACACAGGGCATCCCGGCAGTTCCGGTGCCGAACATCAGCAGCGGTATCGTCAGCCTGCCCCCCACCGTGGACATGCGGACCCCGGGCAACCGAATCGACCGCGGGTACATCCAGAGCTGGAACGCCACCATTCAGCGCAAGCTGCCGGGTAGCCTCCTCGTGGACGTCGGCTACGTTGGCACCCAGACCACCAATCAGTTGGCTGACCTGGACATCAACGCTGCCGCCCCCGGTGCCGGCGCCGCTGGCCGTCCGTACGCAGCGCAGTTCAATCGCCGCATCCCTCTGAACTACTGGAACGGCTTCCTGAGCTCGAACTACCACTCGCTGCAGACTGCTCTCAACCGCAGCTTCTCGAAGGGGCTCCTGCTCAAAGGTGCGTACACCTACTCCAAGGCCATCAACATGACTGACGACGATGGTTGGGCTGGTGTCGGCTGGAATCACCTCCCGGTGTTTAGCCGCAATCGCGCTCCGGCCGGCTACGATCGGACCCACAACTTCCAGATGGGCTGGGTCTATGACCTCCCGTTTGGTAAAGGAAAGCAGTTCCTCCAATCCGGTGCTGCCGCTGCCATCCTCGGTGGTTGGAGCATCAATGGTGTCTACTCGGCGTACTCCGGCACCCCGTTCACGATCGGCGCAAACGGCGGTACCCTGAACGCTCCGGGCAATACCCAAACGGCTGACCAAATCGGTCCCATTAACTACATCGGCCTGAAAGGCCCGGGCCAGCTGTACTTTGACCCGGCGTCCTTTGCTTCGCCGGTTGGCGTTCGCTTCGGCACCACCGGTCGTAACCGCTTCCGGAACCCTGGCGTCGCTGGCGCGGACCTGACCATGATGCGTACCTTCAAGTTCAGCGAACGGATGGATCTTGCCTTCCGCGCGGAAGCTTACAACTTCACGAATACCCCCCGCTTCGGCGGCCCCGGCAGCAATCGTGATGGCGCTAACTTCGGTGTGATTACCAGTGCAGGTGGCGAACGGCAACTCCGCTTCGGCCTCCGCTTCGGCTTCTAGTCATAACCTCACCTAACCAACGGGCGCTGATTGCAAGATCAGCGCCCGTTTTCTTTTGCCACAATAGAGAAAACGGATGCGCCTCGCTCTCGTCCTTATCACCTCCGCTCTCCTCGCCCAAACCTCCGAACAACTCCGCCTCGCCCAACAAGGCAAGGACTACCTCGCCGCCGGGCAGTTCGAAGCCGCCATCCCCGTCTACGACCAGCTCGTCAAAGCCCTCCCCGCCAACCCCGGCCTCAAACTCAACCTCGGCATCGCCCTCCATATGGCCGGCCGCGACCCGGAAGCCGTCTCCGTCCTCGAGCCCGTCTCCAAACTTCTCCCCCAAGCCTTCCCCGCCTTCGCCCTCCTCGGTGCCTCCTACATGCGACTCGGCCAACCCGCCAAAGCCGTCGCCCCGCTCGAACGCGCCGTCCAACTCGGCCCCGAAGACCCCCAAGCCCGCCGCTTCCTCGCCGACGCCCTCCTCATGCTCAGCCGCTTCGGCCCCGCCCGCCTCCAACTCGAAAAACTCTCGACCCTAATCCCCAACGAACCCTCCGTCTGGTTCGGCCTCGGCCGCGTCTACGAAGAACTCTCCCGCGGGTCCTTCGAACAGCTCAGACGCACCGCCCCTGAGTCCCCCGCCATGCTCTACCTCCTCGCCGAAACCCGGGAAAAGCAGGGCCGCAAGGCCTCCGCTGAAGCCCTTTACGCCAAAGCAAAAGCCCTCTCCCCCAAGTCCCCCGCCTGCCCCTCGCCTTACTGCACCATCCGCGCCTACGATACCAAAGCCCGCGAATCCTTCTCCAAACTCGCAGCTCTCGGCGACTCCGTCGAACTCCGCCAAACCCGCGCCGAAATCCTAACCAATCAAAATAAACACGCCGAAGCCGCCGCCGAATGGCGCGCTGCCCTCAAAATCGCCGCCGGCCGCCCCGACCTCGAACAAGGCCTCGCCACCTCCCTCTACGCCGCCCAGCAGTTCGACGAAGCCGAAGCCCTTCTCAAACACCTCGTCAAAGGCGAACCCGGCAACCCCGAACTCCACTTCCTCCTCGGCGATTGCCTCCTCCAAAAGGGCGACTCCGAAGCCGCCGTCCCGGCTCTCCGCCGCGCCTACACCCTCAACCCCAAGTTCCCCCCCGCCCGCTCCACCCTCGGCCGCGCCCTCCTTGCCACTGGCAAAGCTGCCGACGCCATCCCCCATCTCGAAGCCTCCCTCCCCTTCGATGACGATGGCACCACCCATTTCCAACTCAGCCGCGCCTACACCGCCACCGGCCAAACCGCCAAGGCCGAAGCCGCCGCCAAACGCTCCCAGGAACTCCGCCAATGAAGCTTTTACTCATCCTCCTTGCCCTCCCGCTCACCGCCCAGACCGTTCCGGAAGCCCTCGCCTTCCTCGAAAAAGCCGAAAAAGAGCTCCTCGCCGCCTCCAACTACGCCCAGCGCGCCGGTTGGCTCCAGTCCACGTATATCAACGAGGACTCCGAAACCCAGGCCGCTCTCGCCAACGAAAAGTACATCAAAGCCGTCCTCGCCCTCTCCCGCCAAGCCACCCGCTTCGACAAACTCACCCTCCCCGCCGATGCCGCCCGCAAAATGCGGTTGATCAAACTAAACCTCACCATGGCCACCCCCGCCAACGACGCCGAAAGCTCAGAGCTCACCAAGCTCACCGCCCGCATGGAATCCACCTACGGTTCCGGCAAATACTGCCGCGATGCCGCCGCCGACAAGGGCAAATGCCTCGATCTCGTCCAAATCTCCAACATCATGGCTGGGAGCCGCGACCCCAAAGAACTCGCCGACGTCTGGCAAGGCTGGCACCGCATCGGCCAACCCATGCGCAAGGATTATTCTCGCTTCGTCGAACTCGCCAATAAAGGCGCCCGCGAACTCGGCTTCAAAGATTCCGGCGCCATGTGGCGCTCGAAATACGACATGCCACCCGACGAGTTCGCTAAGGAAGTCGACCGCCTCTGGGCGCAAATCCGCCCCCTTTATCTCTCCCTCCACGCCTACGCCCGCACTAAACTCCGCGAAAAATATGGCACCGAAGTCGTCCCTGCCACGGGCCCCATCCCCGCCCATCTGCTCGGCAACATGTGGGGCCAAAGCTGGGAGAATATCTACGAACTTCTCGCCCCGCCCAACTCGACCAAAGCCTACGACCTCTCGAAAATCCTGAAAGTTAAGAAGATCGACGAACTCGAAATGGTCCGCTACGGCGAGCGCTTCTTCAGCTCCCTTGGCTTCGCTCCTCTGCCCAAAACCTTCTGGCAGCGGAGCCTCTTCGTCAAACCCGGCGACCGCGAAGTGGTCTGCCACGCCAGCGCCTGGGACGTCGACAACGACGAAGACCTCCGCATCAAAATGTGCATCCAGATCTCCGAGGAAGAGTTCGCCGTCATCCACCACGAACTCGGGCACAACTACTACCAGCGCGCTTACAACAAGAAGCCCTTCCTCTTCCGCGACTCCGCTAACGATGGGTTCCACGAAGCCGTCGGCGACACCATCGCCCTCTCCATTACCCCCGAATACCTCGTCCAAATCGGCCTCCTCGACAAAGCCACCGACTCCTCCGGCGACATCGGCCTGCTCATGAAGCAAGCCCTCGCCAAAATCGCCTTTCTCCCCTTCGGCCTCATGATCGACCAATGGCGCTGGAAGGTTTTCTCCGGAGAAATCACCTCCGCCCAATACAACCAAAAGTGGTGGGAGCTCCGCCGCAAGTATCAGGGCATCGACGCCCCCGGCCGTGGCGAAGAAGCATTTGACCCCTTCGGTAAATATCACGTCGCCGCCAATGTCCCGTACACCCGCTACTTCCTCGCCCACGTCCTCCAGTTCCAATTCCATCGCGAACTCGCCAAGACCGCAGGCTGCAAATCGCCCCTCCACCGCTGTTCCATCTACAACTCGAAGGAAGCCGGCGCCAAGCTCAACAACATGCTCGAAATGGGCCTCAGCAAGCCTTGGCCCGATGCTCTCCAAGCCATCACCGGCAAACGCGAGATGGACGCCACCGCCGTGCTCGACTATTTCGCCCCGCTCCAGAAATGGCTGGACGAGCAAAACAAGGGGAAACCCCTCGGTTGGTAGTCGCTATTCTTCTCTCTCCCAGCGAACCACCTGATTGGCCTCCAGGAAATCGATCGCCGATGCAACTCGTGCCACCACACGCTCTATCGGTAGCCAATAATTCGTCGACAAGATCAAAACCGGTATCCGCCGCGTCGTGAAACTCTGCGGGTCGGGAAGATTCTGATCCGCGGTGATCAGTACGTCAAAACCGCCCGTTTCAGCCGCGGTCAGCAAATTACTGTTTTCTAGAGTCGCCCAACCCATCTTCTTGGCGATATTTACAGTTAGGTCCATGTCCTGGGAACCACTCGAGAAACTCGTCAATAGTCCCGCCCTTGCCCAGGTAATCGAACAACGACGCCACCGGCATCCAAGTGTTTACACCCCACCCATCTTCCTGGGAAGCCGATCAACAGCGGAACATTGTGACCAATCCACGCCCCAATTATGCGCCTCCCCCGCTGATGTCAAGATTAACCTAGAGTCTTAACTCCTCCGTCACACATCTCTATTCTTAGTAGAGTCGGTCATGACAAAGGTTATGCTTCTCGGGAGTTCCTTCTATGCGTCTCGCCCTTCTTACGGCCCTCCTCCTGGCGGCGGCGCCTTCCGCCTTCGCTCAAGCCTCCGCCATTAACGGGCAGATCCTCGGCGTCATCACCGACCCAGCCGGTGCCCCCGTTGCGAGCGCCAAAGTTAAAGTTTCCAACACCGCTACCGGCTTTACCCTCTCTTCGGAAACCACCACTAGCGGTATATATCGCTTCACCGTCCTCCCCCTAGGCACCTACGAACTCATAGTGGACGCCCCCGGCTTTGCCCCTACCCGCCAAACCAGCATCATCCTCACCGCCGGCTCCACCGCCACCATCGATATCGCCCTCCAAATTAAAGGCGTAGCCACCGAAGTCGTCATCACCGCCTCCAACTCGGTCCTCGACCCCGGCCGCACCGAACAAGGCTCCAGCCTCTCCTTCAACGCCATCTCCAACCTCCCCCTCGTCTCCCGCAATCCCTTCAACTTCATCCTCCAGCAGCCCAATGTCTCCGGCCGCGCTAACACTGAATTCGGCGTCCCCCGCAAACTCAACGCCAACGGCTTCAACGGCCGGATTAACTACCAGCTCGATGGTGCCAACAACGTCCAGTCCGACCGCGCCGGCATCCGCCTCATGCCCGTCTCGAACACCTGGGTCCAAGAGGTTCAGCAGGTCTCGAACGGCTTCGCCCCCGAATTCGGAAACACCGTCGGCACCGTTTTCAACACCATCACCCGTTCCGGCACGAACGATCTCCACGGAGAAGGTGCCTTCCTCTGGCGCCGCACCCCCTACAGCGCCCGCCCCGCCCTCTTAAGCACCACCGCTCGCACCCCCGAAGTCAACGTCAACGCCTACAACGGCAGCGCCGGCGGCACCCTGAAAAAAGATAAAATCTTCGTCTTCGGCGCCTACGAACGCGTCAAGCGCGATCTGCCCAGCACCGTCGCGGTTTCCCTCGCCACCGTCGCCGCCCTCGGCCTCCCGACCAACTACGCTGAAGCCATCCCGTTCCGCCAGGACGTCATGTTCTTCATGACCAAACTTGACTGGCAGATCACCAATTCAAACCGCCTTGCCATCCGCTACAACGGCCATCGCAACAACTCCCCCTTCAACGCCGGCGGCGGACTCACCCTCGTCGACCGTACTTATAACTTCGTCGACCGCTCCCACGCCGGAGCCATCCAACTCGTCTCCGTCGTCTCGCCCAAAGCGGTAAACGAACTCCGCGTCCAAATCCCCTACCGCACCCAGCAGCAGCAGCGCTTCGAAGCCACCGGCACCGGCCCGGCCATCACCATCCCCGGCGTCGCCCTCTTCGGTAACTCCCTCGCCGTCGGCTTCAACTACGAAGAGACCACTCCGGAGGTCACCGAAAACTTCTCTTACAACCTCGATAAACACGCCCTCAAGTTCGGCGGTGCCGTTCGCTCCATTCGCGACACCCAAATCCAGGCCACCAGCGCAAACTACACCTTCCCCTCCATCGCTGCCTTCCTCGCCGCCAAGAGCGGTACCGCTCCCCGTGGTTACACCAACTTCGTCCAAACTGTCGGTGAGCCCTCCATCACCTACAACTCGCTCTTCACCAGCCTCTACGGCCAGGATACCTGGAAGCCCCGTTCCAACATCACCGTCAGCTACGGCCTCCGCTACGACGTTTACCGTCCGCCCACAGCTAACAGCAACTCGCCCTTCGCTTCTTCGAAGAGCTTCCGGACCGACAAGAACAACTTCGCTCCCCGCCTAGCCATCGCCGTTGGCCTCGGCAAATGGGTCCTCCGCTCCAGCCTCGGCATCTTCTTCGATCCGTTCCAAACCGACACCTACCGCCGCGCCATTTTGAACAACGGTTCACCCATCTTCTTTAGCCTCAGCACGGTCCCCGCCGCTGCCATCGCCCCGTCCTTCCCGGCCGTCTTCTCCGGCATCCCGAGCGGCTTCACCCCGACTCTCCAGGACATCACCACCGTCTCCCCCCATTTCGCCAGCCTCTATTCGGCTAACGCCAACGTCACCATCAGTCGCGAAATCACCCCGAATCTCGGCGTCACAATGTCCTATCTCTTCACCCGCGGCAATCGCCTCCCCATCTTCCGCAACATCAATCTCTCCCCCGGCCCCAACTCCCTCGCCGACGGTCGTCCCATCTTCGCCGGCACCCGGCCCATCGCCGGCTTCGGCAACATCATCAGCGGCGAGGCGGTCGGCCAGTCCGGCTACAACGGCTTCAACCTCACCGTCACCAAGCGCTACTCGAAGGGGCTCGAACTCTTCGGCAGCTACACCTGGTCCCATGCCATCGATGATGCCCCGGAACAGAACAATATCGATTCCGGCGCTTTCCTGCTCTCAGATTGGACCAACCGCCGCCGCGACCGTGGCAACTCCCTCACCGATCGGCGTAACGTCTTCAACGGCAACGCCGTATGGGACCCCCGCGCCACCAGCTCCCACAAAACTTGGAACTATTTCGCTAACAACAACAAGTTCAGCTTCGCCGTCAACGCTCAAACCGGTGAAAACTTCAACCTCGGCAGCAACCGGGTCCTGAATGGAGACGCCTCCACCGGTGCCGCCTTCCAGCGGCCTCTCTACGTCGGCCGTAACACTCTTCTTGCCCCCGCCACGTTCGAAGTCAACATGCGCTACACCCGGGCCGTTCCGATTCGCGAACGCTTCTCCGCCGAATTCTTCCTCGAATCGACGAATATCTTTAACCACACGAACGTCACCGGCCTCAACTCGACCGCCACAGTCGACGTCGCTGGCAACATCACCGCCCCAGCCCCGCTCAACTGGACCGGCGCCCTTGACCAGCGCCTCATCCAACTCGGCATCAAGTTCAAGTTTTAACCCTCGCAACGCGGCAAAATCTGCGCCTGTTACGGAATTGATGCCCGGTCGTGACGAGTTCGTAGCCTTGGATCGTTATCTTGGGCCTATGAAGTTTTTCTTGGGAATCGTATTAATAAGTGGATCTCTCTTGGCGCAGACCGACTCGGCCTCTTTGCGCGTTCTCGTGGAGGATGCTTCCTCCGCTGCCGTCGTCGGTGCAAAAGTCAGCCTAGTCAACCGGGGGACCAGTGCCCGGGCGCAAGGAATCAGCTCCGGGGATGGCTATGCCGTGTTTAGCCCCATCCAACGCGGTCGCTATGAGATCGAAGTGGCACAGAGTGGCTTTAAGACCGCGAAACTCAGCGATGTGCTGATCAATATCGACGAACGGCGTCTGCTGCGGGTGAAGCTCGAAGTTTCCACCGTGAACGAGACCGTCGAAGTCACCGCCAACGTCGCCTCTATTCAGACCGAACAGGGGTCCCTCGGCCAGGTGATCACCGGCCGCACTGCCGTCGAACTGCCCTTGGCCGGCCGCCGCTACACCGAACTTGCGTTGCTCTCGCCCGGCGTCGCCGCCAGCACGTTGAACCCTACAACTCGTGGTCCGGGCTGGTTCGTCGCCAATGGCAACTACCATACCCAAAACAATTTCCTGCTCGACGGTGTCGACAACAATCAGGGCACCCAAAATGCCCAGAGCCTAAGCGCCCAGGTGGTGCAGCCGAATCCCGACGCCATCGCCGAATTCAAGGTGCAGACCAACTCGTTCTCCGCTGAGTTCGGGCGCAGCGCAGGAGCCGTGATCAACGTTTCAATCAAGAGCGGAAGCAACGAAACACACGGAACCGGTTATTACTTCAATCGCAACTCGGCCCTCGCGGCCCGCGGCTGGACCAACAACCTGCAGAACGTGTCCAAGAATAACCTGAAATGGGACCAGTACGGCGGCACCGTTGGCGGACCGATTGTGAAGAACAAACTCTTCTACTTCGGTGCCTACGAAGGATTCCAGCAAAACTTTGCCGATACCGGTTTGACGACGGTTCCTACCGTCGGACAGAAGCGAGGCGAATTCGGGGCCTTGAACATTGTGGATCCGACGGCGGCGAACGCTCCGTTCCCCGGCAACATCCTCCCGGCCTCGCGCTTTGATGCCCTGGCCAAAAAAGTAATTGACCTGTATCCGGAAGCGAACCTACCCGGTAACTTCCAGAATGGTCGCCCGGTCAACAACTACAGCCTGCAGCGAGACGGTAACGAAAACACGCACAAGTTCGATACGCGCTTCGACTACAACCTGAACGAGAAACACCAGTTGATGGGTCGATTCAGCTACCTGCGGCAAAAGTTTAACCGGGACGCCATCTTCCCCGGCCTCGCCGACGGCGTCGGTAACCAAGGCGCACAGTTCAACGAGAACCGAAGCCTGGCCTTGGCATGGACCTACACGCTCTCTCCGCGGATCGTGAACACGCTTCGGTACGGGAACAACGATACCTTCGCCGAGTTCGCCCACGCTACGGTCAACGCCACCAAAGCTGACGCGTTTGGATTCCGTGGGTTTCCCCCGGAAATGTTGCAGGTCGGTGGAATGCCGCTGATCAATCCGACAAACTATAACCAGTTGGGAACGCGTAACTTTCGGCCGCAATTTCAAACCCCGAAGTTGAACCAGATCGTCGACACGGTTTCCATGACCGCCGGGAAGCACTTTTTCCGTGGCGGATTCGAACTGCGAATGAAAGACAACAGCTTCGTGGACGTCACCCGGCGGTCGCCGGCTTATAACTTCCCCGGCCGATTTACCAATGACGCGATGGGCGATTTGTTGCTCGGCTTTCCCGATAGCGTGCAGTTGAACACCGTGCCGGAAGTGAAGCAATTGCAGCAGGCTTACAGCTTCTTCGTTCAAGACGACTGGAAGGTGAGCCGGACGTTGACGCTAAATCTGGGACTTAGGTATGAGTATACGACGCCCTTCTACGGCAGCGGGACGAACAAGAACATCAACTTCAGCCCCGCCACCGGCAACCTCGTCTTCACCTCCGACAAAGATAAATACCTCACCACTCCAGACAAAAACAACTTCGGGCCTCGGTTAGGTTTCGCCTGGCAGGCCATCGAAGAAAAGTTGGTCGTGCGCGGCGGCTACGGGATCTTCTACAACACCGAGGACATCTATGGCTCCGAAGCCAGCTTAGCGCTGAACCCACCGCAACTGATTCAGCCGACGCTGCAGCGGGTGGGTACAGGCCCTGCACCGGTACGGTTGAGCGATCCGTTGCCGACCGGAGTGCTTTCCAACTTTGATAGCCGAAACATTGGGCTGCGGACGCGCGAACAGAACCAGCGCAGCGGACGGATCCAACAGTTCAACCTCGCTTTGCAGTATCGGGTAAACAAGGCGAGCACCTGGGAAGTGGCGTATGCTGGCAACCGGGGCACGAACCTGTTTGGTTTGTATGAGCGGAACCAGACGCCGTTTGGAGTCGATGGCACCGTTCCGGCGAACCGGCCCTTTCCGCAATGGCAGGGCATCCAGACCGGTGCGAGCCGCGCCAAGAGCTGGTACAACGCGTTTCAAACGAAGTTCGAACACAACTTCAGCGGTGGACTTTACGCCCTGGCCAGCTTCACCTGGGCAAGCGCGATTGACCAGGCTGGTACGTGGGATGCCGGCGCTTCGCCGCAGCTCCTGGACCGGTTTGACCTGGAGAACGGACGGATGACCCAGACCCCGAAGTTGCAATACACGACCGCGGTGACGTATGAGTTGCCTTTCGGAAAAGGTAAAAAGATCGGCAGCAGTTGGATCCGCGCGACCGACGCGGTGCTCGGCGGCTGGCGGACGTCTTCGATCGTGAACTGGCGGACCGGATTGCCCATCAATGTCGGCCTGAACGGTAACGGCATTAACCCGTCGACGGGTCTGGCCTACACCTTCTTCGGCCGGAACGGTGGCGGATTGCGCCCGAACCGCGTTGGCGAGGCGAATACTGGGATTGATCCTAAAACCGACCGTTTCCGCTTCCTGAGCGCCTCGGCCTACGCGGTCCAGACCATCAACACGGCGGGAAATTCGGCACGGAACACGGCTTATGGGCCGCGATTCTTCACGACCGATTTCAACTTGTCGAAGGGGTTCCGGATTACTGAACGGCAGAGTGTCGATATCCGTTGGGAGGTCTTTAACCTGTTCAATACCGTGAACTTCAATAACCCCGCGACCGGCTTGGGGGCGACCAACTTTGGCGTCATCACCTCGGCCCGGGATCCGCGCATTATGCAAATGGCGATCCGTTATCGCTTCTAGGTCCCGACCAGTGAATGAGGCCGCTGCCGCACGGTGGCGGCCTTTTTCCATCAGATAGAGTTATAAGAGAGTGATGATCTCTCGGCGCGATTTAGGCTTACTGTGGGCGGGGCCGGCCTTCGGCAAGGTAACCGGTTTTGAGCAGGTCGCGGGCGCGTTACCACCGCGAGAAAAAGGAAAGGTGGTCGTGGAACGGCTGGGGGAGGCCTTCGTGGAACCCGGCTTCCGCCGACAAAAAATCCGCTACGGAGCCAAGCCCGGGAGCCCGGTCTACGCATGGTTGTTAACCCCCGAAAAGTTCACCGGCCGCGCCGCGCTGTGCCTTCATCAGACCACCAAGATCGGCAAAGATGAGCCGGTCGGCTTGGGCGGCAAGCCGAACCTCCGCTACGCCCAGGAGTTGGCGCAACGGGGCTATCTCTGCTTGGCGCCCGATTATCCCTCGTTTGGAGACGACAAGACCGATTTCGCAAAGGAGGTTTTCGGGGTGGGATTGGCATCCGGGACGATGAAGGGCATCGTGAACCACCGCCGCGGCGTGGACTTGCTGATTGAGAATGGGGCCAAGTCGGTTGTCGCGATCGGACATTCCCTGGGCGGTCACAATACGCTCTTTGTGACGGCTTTTGATGACCGGATCAAGGCGGCCGTGACGAGTTGCGGCTTCACCGCGATGGCCAAGTATAAGGGCGGAAATTTGAAAGGCTGGGACCAGGACCGCTACATGCCGCGGGTCCGGGAGGTCTTTCACAATAGTCCGCGCGAGTTGCCGTGGGACTTTCCCGATCTGCTCCGGCGTATGGCAGATCGTGCTTTGTACATCAACGCACCCCTGCAGGATGACAATTTTGACCATAGCGGGGTCCGGGACTGCGTCCGTGCCGTGGGAGGCCTGTTCCGACGGGGGCGCCTCGTCACAGCGTATCCAGATTGCGGCCACGATTTCCCCCCGGAGGTGCGCCAAGAAGCATATCACTTTCTCGACCTCGCTTAAGGCACTAACTGCTGACTAACTGCTGCACGCTTTTACAAGAGTTTTACAACCTAAAGACGACCAGAGGGGGGTATTCCCCGTAGTATCAACAGTAGAACTGTGGGAGCTACCATGACAATCTTCCTTGACGACCATCTCTCGATTGACTGGACCGCGGTCCGGGTCGACGACCAAAAGCTGATTCTTACGCGGAAGGAGTTTGAACTTCTCGCGATGTTATCTCAAAACGAAGGCGAAACGATGCCTCGCACAGTGCTCCTGGAAACCGTCTGGGGATACCGTAGCGGGACCCGGACCCGTACCCTTGACGTCCACATTCGACGGCTGCGCCGAAAATTAGGCCAATTTGGAGAAGACTACATCCAGACAATATTCGGCGTCGGCTATCGGTTTGTCCGCTTGCGAGCGGCCCGGTCCCTGCCGCTGGCCTCCCCGGCGGCATTCGCCATCGGCGCTTAGTTACCCGAAACCCTCTACAATAAAGGTTTTCGCATGCAGGTAAAGATTCAACCGGCTTCCACCATTAGTGGCGCCATCCGCCTTCCGGGTGACAAATCGATTTCTCACCGTTTCGCCATCCTGGCATCCATTGCGGAGGGGACGTCGACGTTACGGAATTTTTCAACCGGCGCCGATCCCCACTCCACCCTCAATTGTGTACAGACGCTGGGAGTCGGCGTGGAGCGGGACGGCACCGAGATAAAAGTTCACGGGAAGGGGCTACGGGGCTATTCGGCACCGGAAAAGACCTTGGACGTCGGAAACTCCGGATCCACAATTCGAATGCTGAGCGGCATTCTCTCCGCACAGCCGTTTTTGAGCCGTTTGGAAGGGGATTCCTCCATCGCGCGGCGACCAATGAAGCGGATTATTACTCCGCTTGAACAGATGGGTGCAAAAATTTCGGCGGTCGACGATACCTATCCTCCGATTGAGATTCAGGGGACAGCGGAGATCCAGGCCATTGATTACATCTTACCGGTGGCCAGTGCGCAGGTGAAAAGTTGCGTCCTCTTTGCCGGTTTGTACGCCAACGGAACCACCGTAACGCGGGAATCGCATAAGACGCGGGACCATTCCGAGTTGGCGCTGAAGGAGTTCGGGGCAAATATCCAAGCCCGCGGGACGACCGTCTCGATCACGGGTGGTGCGGCGTTGACGGGACGGGAGTTACTTGTACCCGGCGATTTGTCCGGCGCGGCATTCTTCCTGGTCGCGGCGATTCTTGCCAAAGAATCGAACTTAATTCTTTATGACGTGGGGCTCAACCCTTCGCGGACGGCGTTGATCGATTTTCTGGTCGGCGGCGGCGCGCAGATCAAGGTGCTGGATATGCGGTCTTCCGGCGGCGAGTTGATTGGCGATCTGCAAGTGCAGGCGAGCCGGTTTCAAGGTGGACTGATTGACAAAGGTTTGACGGCCGCGTTGATTGATGAGATTCCGGTGTTGGCCGTGTTGGGCGCAATGAGCGAGGAAGGGCTGACCGTGCGGGATGCCGGGGAACTGCGCGTAAAAGAAACGGACCGGATTGCCACCGTGGCCGAGAACATGCGGCGAATGGGGATCGAGATCGACACCTCCCACGACGGGTTCCGAATTCCGGGCAAACAGCAGTTTCGCGCGGCGGAAGTCGATTCGTTCGGGGATCATCGTATTGCCATGGCCTTCGCCGTTGCGGGTTTGTTCGCCGATGGCGAGACGACGGTGAACGAAGCCGAAGCGGCCAGCGTCTCCTATGCCGAGTTCTACGATACCGTAGCGCGGATTCGGGGCTGACGTGGAGCGCGATACGGAGCTGACCGTCGCCGGACTGGCGCACGATTTGAACAACGTGTTCGAAACGCTGGCGGAGTCGGCGGAGCTATTGGGCCGTGACCCAAAATGGGCCCGCTTGGCCGGCACGATTCGGCGGTGCGTAACGCGCGGCGGACGCATCGTCGAGAGCCTGTCGGAGACGGCGCGCGATTCCGGAGACGTGCAAGGAGTCCTGGACAACGCTATTCTCCACGCCGACGACTTCTTACAGGTGACCCGCGCCGCCACGGTCGTTTGGAATAGTCAAATCGAACCGGGGTTGCGCTTGCCCGGTGCTCCGGGCGCGTGGGAGAGGGTGTTCGTGAACCTGTTTCTCAACGCGATCCAAATGAAGCCGGATGAAGCCGTGATTGAAATCTGGGCGCGGCGAACGGGCGACGCCCTGGTGATTACGGTCGCTGACAACGGCCCGGGTATCCCCGAGGAGATTCTGCCGCATATTTTTGAACCCCGCTTCACGACGAAACGCAGCCGGAGCCGCACGGGACTGGGGCTCCATATCGTTTCCTCTATTGTCCAAGAGCACGGCGGACAAGTGACCGCCGAGAATCAGGAGTCGCGCGGGGCTACGTTTACGATCACTTTACCCGGCCCGGCCGCCTAGCCTTGCGGAAGAGTACGCAAGACTTAGGCCAAGCTGCTTCCACGAATGGCCCCACTACTTCTTGCTGCCGTCGCTGCGAGTAAGGCCTCCTGCCGCTTTGGGGTTCCAGCGCTCGTTCTGTTTGCGGGATTGGGGATGCTCGCGGGGGAGGAAGGGCCCGGCAGGGTGGCCTTCAACGACGCCGGCCTCGCCCAGGACGCCGGCGTCGTTTCGCTGTCGGTAATATCTTGTTTACGGAAGGATTGGCCACGTCGTGGAAGCATGGACCGCCGCTCTTGTGGCGCTGGCTACAGTGGGGTGACTGTAGCCAGCGCCTTTCTGGCGGGCTGGTTTGCCTGCCTGATCCTGGGGATCCCGTTAAGCGGGGGAGTGCTGTTGGCATCAATCCTGACATCAACGGACGCCGCGGCGGTTCTCACGGTATTGGCAACAAGCGGCATCTCGCTACGGGCCAGACTAGGACCGTTGCTGGAGCTGCAAAATTCCATTCCTCAACGTGCCGGGAGTGGGCTGGGTGAAGCGCTCGGAGGCTTCGTGGTCGAAATGGTACTCGGCTTACTGCTCGGGTTAGCCGGCGGCCGCCTCGGCGTCTGGGCGCTCAATCGCCTTCAACTCTCGAGCGAGGGGCTCTATGGCAGTGACGGTGGCGATTGCGCTCGGGGTTTTCGGCGGCGCATGACAGCGGCTTCCTGGCCGGTGGTGAGGAACGGCGCTTCGTTCGTGCACAAGGCAAGCGTGGTCCGCTTTCACGATCGCGCGGCGCGGCCGGTAGCGGTGTTTGCTAGCTTGGCGCGGGCAAAAATGACGGGGCAACAAAAACCCCTCGTGGGCCGGGTTGGGTTGCGGGGGGCCGTGCCCATCGTCCTGACGTCGGCGCTGGCACAGGGAACCATCGCTCGGGTGGGATTGGCGTTGCTGGCCCCCATAGCGACGCAGACGACGCCCATGGCGACGGAAATAATCGTAAACTCCGGGGCGCTGATGGCGGGACGGAGAATTATCGATCTCGGCTTGCCCAAGCGCGCGCTGATGGCCCTGGTGATAAGGGACGAAGAAAATGTCTTGCCACGGGGGGGGCACCCGGTGCACGGCGGAAGATCTTCGGCACTCGCGAAGAATTGACGAGGCCTGCTCGCCAAAACTTTTCCACCAACCGGCCCCGACCGCGCTGCCTCCCCGACGAGCATGGGCTTGTGGCAATCGGTCTGGCCGCGCGGGCAAAACGTCGGTGCCTAAATCTATTCGACGATATACGCGCCTGCGGCACGGATGAGGAAGGTCCCGCCCGTCGGCATGCCACGCGGCATGATCAGTTTGTGATCTGGTCAATTCCTAGGGGGCGCCGAGGGAAGATACATTGCAGGTATTTGTGAACGGGAAGAATCTCCGCATCCTGAGGTTAAAGGCAGGAGACAGCGACGCTGCGGTTGTCGGATGACCCTGTGACGGGGCAGTAATCTCCTGCGTAATAGGGCGGGCCCGGACGATTGGAATGGCCGGGGAGAAGCGCTGAGCGTCCGCAGGCGCGGCTTGACTGGAGTCTGATGGCGCCTCGGCCCAAGCCCGCAAGGCCCTGCCCGTCCGGGTTGCGGCGCCCCCCGAAATCGAATCGGGCTTTTCACAAGCCATTGAAACCGTCCCGTTTTGATCGCGTAACCCGGTCACCGAAGTTTGCTCAAGGAGAATCGGCGGAAAGGTCCTGGTCTCGCGAGCCATCGCCTGGACGACTTCGATCCGGATGGGGCTCGACGGATGGTTATCGGGGCGGACGGTCCGCTGAAAGCGGCCCCGATCGTAGACCCCGGCTTCGACGTGGCGGAGGAAGTTGACGGCGGTTACGGGTGCCGAGCGGGTATCGATTTCGAGCGTGATCTCACCGAGGGGCGTCGAGAGCATGACGCGCGAAAGCGCATACTGTAGGGCTCCGGAGAGAGCGAGAAGGGCCAAGAGGCCGAAAAGTGGGGAATTTAAGAGGGTGTTGCCGTAAACAGTTCAAAAAATGGCCTTCCGGTGCTGTTTTTCCCTTTACTTCGATGCGACGGCTGCCGTATGATTGCAACTGCACAGGGATAAATTAGAACATTTCACCATGAAAATGATTGAAACGTTTTAAGCTGGTTTCGATTCACCGCAAGAATCAGAAAAGGAGCAACATGGCTGTCGTAACACGCATGACGCAGACCCAATTGGTCGCGGCCCTCGTCGAGGGAGTTGAAGGGATCAACAAGAAGCAGGCGAAAGCATTGGTGACTCTGTACGCCGATATCGCCATCAGAGAAACCAAGAAGAACGGTGTGGCCGTTCTGCCTGGTCTGGGCCGTCTGGTCCGCCAGGAGCGGAAGGCGCGCACGGGTCGAAACCCTGCCACGGGCGCGACGATCAAGATTCCGGCGAAGAAGGTCGTGAAGTTCCGGGTGGCCAAGGCCGTCAAAGACGCCATTGTGCCGCCGAAGAAAGAAAAAGTCGCAGCACCTAAGGCTGAGAAAGCCGCGAAGTAGTTCGGTTCGTCTCCTCCAACTCCAAAACCCAAAAAACCCCGCTGGTCGATCCAGCGGGGTTTCTTTTCATTACCGATTCCGTTCCGCCCAAAGTGCGGGCGACCAGAGGAAGCCTTACGCCTGCTTCTTTTCTTCGGGCTGCTCTGCAACTTTTTCGTCGCTTTTGAGAGCGTTCTTGAAGTTTTTGATACCCTCGCCGAGCCCCTTTGCCACTTCGGGAATCTTCTTCCCGCCGAACAGCAATGCAGCAATAGCCAGGATGACCAATAATTCTTGCCAGCCAAATCCTCTCATACGGCCTCCTTTGGAATTTACCACCCTATTATAACCAAATGGCAACCCGGAAGAAACCCCCCGAACATCGGTAAAACGGTCCGACGCGTAGCGGGGAATGTCGTCGGGATTATCAAGGCCTCCCAGCCGATTGAACCCTAAGGATAAGCGGAAGAGCCATAGTACAAAGCCGACCCCTTGGCCGATGACCGAGGGAGCTAGCGGGCCAAGGAACCGACTACGGCGAAGATCAGGCCGAGGACCCATACCGGAGAGGTGACGCCGAACGCTTTCGCCTTGGAGACGCCCGTTAGGGCGGCATAGCCGAGCGCGAGGATCACGATGTACCAGAGGGTGAAAAACGAAAAATAATTGAGCAAGCCCTGAAGAAGCCGAGGGGCATCGTCACCGAGCAGCAGGTCGAGGCCAAAGGAGGGCTGCATACCGGCCATCGAGGTGAGCTCGCCGCGCAGCTGAACCACCACCGCCTGCGCCACTTGAGCGGTAAGGGGGATCAAGGCGCAGTGGGCGAGAAGAGTGAACACGTCGGTGAACACCGTCCGCACTCCCGCAATCGTACTAAAACCCAGCACGAGTGCTGCGCTGATCGCCAGCATGATCGCCAGCATGACCGGGGTCATGACCGCCGAGAACGTCAGCGTGCCACTGGCGAAAGCCATCGCTTCCCGCGCCTTCTCCGCACTCATCTTGTCGAGCAGGTCCTTATACATCGCTTGTTCGAAAAAGGCTCGCAAGACGAGGGAGATTCCGCCGGAGATAACGGCCGCCAGCAGAATCGGCGGCAGCCATGCCAGTTTCCCTTGGGCGCGCTGGTAGCGGACCGAAGCAGCCGGATTAATGAAAATGTTGAGAATGGCGAGGACGGAGTTCATGATTTACGAGCAAGGTGTAGAGCGACGATGCCGAACGTGAGGCGATCGAAGGTGACGTCGGAGAACCCAGCGGAACTCAAATCGGCGGCGAGGGCCTCGGCTCCGGGAAACTTGCGAACCGATTCCGGCAGATAGGTGTACGCGTCGCGACGCCCGCTGATGAGCGCACCGATCCGCGGGAGGATCTGGAGGCTGTAGAAATTGTAAACGGCGCGAAACCCCGCGTTGGGCGGCGTCGAGAACTCTAGGATAGCGGCGGTGCCACCGGGGCGCAGGACGCGATAAAGTTCGGCGATACCTTTGCGGTAATTGGCGAAGTTGCGGAAGCCGAACGAGCAGGTGATCAGGTCGAGCGAGGAGTCGGCGAGCGGCAACGCTAGGGCGTCGGCTTCAAAAAGCGGGGAACTGGACCGTTTTGCCTGCGAAGCGGTCAGCATCGGATGGCAGAAATCCGAGCCCAGAACCGGGCCCTGGCGGACCTTCTCCAGCGCCAGCAGCAGGTCGCCGGTGCCGCAGCAGAGGTCCAGAATGCGAGCTGCGGGGTCCTCCAGATAAGAACGGACCCGCCTGACCGTATGCGCGCGCCAACGCTGATCAATCTGCAGGGACAAAACGCGATTCAGAAGGTCATAACGGGGAGCCACGTCAGCGAACATGCTGCGGACCCACCTTGCTGCCTCCTCCTCGGTGCGAGCGCCGGGCGGCGTGGTGCCCTGGGTCATGCCAGAGCCGCGGCCGCCGCGGCTACAACGTCGGCGTGGGGGATGCCCCGAACAATTTCTGTTTGCCCGATCGCCGTGGCGAGGACAAAGTGCGTCTGACCCTGGATCGTTTTCTTGTCTTTGTAAATATGGCCGGCCAGCGCCTCCGGCGTAATGCCGCTGAGGGAGGGCAGAGGGCCGTAAAGATGGATCACCCGGCTGAGTTCGGCGGCAATCACGGGGGCCAGATGGCCGGTGATCACGGCGAGATGCCCCGCCGCGAGCATGCCGTAAGCCACCGCCTCTCCGTGCAGAAGCACCGAGTAGTTTGTTTCCGCTTCGAGCGCGTGGCCCAGTGTGTGCCCGTAGTTCAGAATGCGGCGTAGGCCGCCCTCCTTCTCATCAGCCGAGACGACGCCAGCCTTGATGCGGACGCTTTCGTCGATGATCCTTTCAAGCACTTCCGGGTGCTGCGCCAGCACGTCCCCCGAGCGATCGGCCAGGACCGCGAACAGTTCGGGGCTAGCGATGATCCCGTGTTTGATGACTTCAAAAAGACCAGCGCGGTACTCGCGAGCGGGTAGCGACCGCAGCACCGCCGGATCAATCAGAACAGCATGCGGCTGATGGAAGGAGCCCAGCAGGTTCTTGCCGCCTTGCAGGTTCACGCCCGTTTTTCCGCCCACTGCGGCGTCCACTTGGGCCAGCAACGTCGTCGGGACTTGAATAACCGGTACGCCCCGCATGAAAATCGCCGCCAGAAAACCGCCCACGTCGCCGCAGATACCGCCGCCGAAAGCCACCACGACGCTCGACCGATCCGCGCCCCGGGCCAGCATCTGGTCGGCCAGGGATTCCAGCACGGTCAAGCGCTTGTTCGGCTCCCCGCCCGGGAAGTGCAGAACCTCTAACCCCGCAAGGTGATCGGGGTAAAGAGCGTGCACGTCAGGAGTAGTGACGACAAACACTTTGCCCGCGCCCGAGGGGAGGAAATCCCGAATCTTTGCAGAGATGCCGTTTTGGACGGTGCAGGTATAGGCCTGGGTAGCGGTAGTTACGACGTGGGAGGGCACTCAATTTCTTGTACCATAGGCATTGAAGATCACAACGGACTTCCTCGTAATCGGCGCCGGCGTAGCGGGTTTGCGCGCGGCGATCACCTTAGCCTCAGTCGGCCAAGTGCTGGTTCTGGCCAAGGATACCCTGCATGAATCCGCAAGCGAATACGCTCAGGGAGGCATCGCGGCCGCACTGAGTGACGATGACCGCGTCGCGCTCCATGAGCAGGATACGTTGCTGGCCGGTGACGGGTTGTGCAACGTGGAGGCCGTGCGGACTCTCGTCGCCGAGGGCCCCCGGGTGATCGAGGAACTGCTCGGCTGGGGTGCCGAGTTTGACCGCGAAGGCGGCGAGTTGGTCTTTGGCCGGGAGGGCGCCCATTCTCGGAATCGAATTCTCCATGCCCACGGCGACTCCACCGGACGCGAAATTTCCCGGGCGCTTTATCGCAAGGCCGCCTCGATGGCCAATCTCCGGTTCCTCAGCTTCGCAGCCGTCACCGATCTATTGCTGCACGACGGAGAAGTGCGGGGGGTCCTGGCGTTCGATGCCCGGCATGAACAGCAGATTCCCATCTATGCCCGAGCCGTGTTGCTGGCCACCGGCGGATTAGGACGGGTTTACAAAGAAACCACGAATCCCGATGTGGCGACCGGGGACGGCGTCGCCATGAGCTACCGCGCCGGAGCCGCGATTCAGGATATTGAGTTCGTGCAGTTCCATCCTACGGCGCTGCACTTAGATGAAGCGCCACGGTTCTTGCTCTCGGAAGCGTTGCGAGGCGACGGGGCGATTCTGCGGAACGCCGCCGGGGAGCGATTCCAGGACGAACTGGCATCGCGCGACGTGGTCAGCCGCGCGATTGTGCGCGAGATGGCCCGCACCGGAGCTCCCCATATGTTCTTGGACATGACCCATTTTGCGCCGGGCACGATGGAAACCCATTTCCCTCGCATTTTTGAAACGTGCCTGCTCTACAACCTGGATCTGCGAGAAAAACCGGCACCTGTCCATCCCGCCGCCCACTACGCCATGGGCGGCGTCCAAACCGACCTCGACGGCCGAACAACCGTCGGCCGGTTGTTCGCCGCGGGGGAGGTGGCGTGCACCGGCGTGCACGGAGCGAATCGCTTGGCGAGTAATTCATTGCTGGAAGGGGTCGTCTTCGGGGCCAGGGCAGCAGAAGCAATGAAGGGGCTTGGGGCGACCAAAGCGGAAGGACAAGCCCCGCTGCCGGAGCGATTCCCGGCCATCAGCGAGAGCCATCTGCGGGCCATTACATGGCAGTACTGCGGCATTACGCGGGACGGAGCAGGATTAGGCAAAGCCCTGGAGCTATTGCGGTCCATTCCCATTGAAAAGCGGAAGCAGCCCGGGCGGTTGGACTTTGAGTTGCGAAGCATGCATCAGGTGGCTTTGCTCATTGCAGAGGCCGCGCTGGCCCGGGAAGAGAGCCGGGGTGGTCACTACCGGAGCGACTTCCCAGAGAAAGAGGAAGCGGTCGATTCGGTCTTGGTCAGGCGATAAACGCCAAGCGGTTACCTCCAATGGCGGATCTGCCTCTGGTGCCGCGCGAGGCGGACCGGAGTGGGCGATCCTCCTCCAGTAACATCTGACCAGCGGCGTTGTGGCGCCGAAACGGCGCCAGCCGTAGCGTAGGCGTCGGGCGTAACTGAGTAGACGATCCTACCGTCGGCCCATGCCGAAGTGCCGTTGCGGAACGTGACGTTGAGGGGTGGTTGAACGAGGTACCGCCCCCACCCTTGTACCGCGGCGAGGTGCTGCCGACGCTCGAATGGCCGCGGAGGTCCCGGAACCTCGAAGTCTCCTGCGCGCCAACTGCCGCATATCGCCACAACGAGGTGGGGCTATGCAACCCGTTGCCCATCGCACGGAGAGCAGCAGGGCAGACAGAATGGCTGGCGAACCGATTGAGGCCATCGACAACGCTGACGCTGGACGACCTTCGAGGAAGGCCTGGGATGCGGATGAACCCGGCAGCCCGTGGTTCGACCGCCACGAGGCGGCGTGTCGTCGAACGAGCCATCCTAGGGTTAGTGCTCGATTCGTTACGGCAGAGCGCGATCGATTGGTCGCAAGCGAAGCCGGAAGCGGATCGGAGCGAAGCGCGGGGCGGGCTGGCTGATAGCGCGCTGCGGAGACGGCAAGAGTAAGACAACGCCGACTCTGGTTATTGATTGCGGAGGCGAAATGGCACAGACTCCGAGCATGCGGATCTTTGGCACCATACCGCCTGCGGCAAACTTATGGACGGGTAAGTATTCGCCGCTTCGGCAGGTATACACGGGTAACGTCTAACGATTGCAAGCAGCTTGGACATATCGGACGGGCGAGCCTTTGATGGCGCTGCCGGGTGGTGGCCTTACTCCGGCGTTTAACGTGACCGCCGTCTATGCCCATCGCCTGCTCTACGTCTTCTCGCCCTTGGGAGCACTGGTCGCTCTGGAGCCGCATCCCGGGAAGGTTCGATGGGAACGGCAGATCGCCATCAACCGGAACGGACACCACGGCGACTTCGCCAGTCGCGCTGTCTCGGCTTGGAAAGGCCGTTTTTTGTTGCGACGATTGACGCCCAGTTGGTCGCCTTGGATGCGTTGGCCAGAATGCCCGGCACCGGGTTCGTCTCGCCGGATCTAACGAAGGGCTTGCGGCGCGCGCCCGACTATCGCGGCGAGTACGAACAGACCTCGCCCCCCGCGGTCTTCGGCAATATGGTGATTACAGGTTCGGCAATTGCGGACAACAATCACGGGGGTGCTTCGTGCCGACCGGTTCGGCCACCCCGGACCACTATGACGGCCACTCGGTAGTCGCGTTGGAAGCCAAAACCGGAAAGCTGGTTTGGGGCTTCCAGACCGTCCACCATGACATCGGGGACTCCGATGTGGCCAGCCAACCGGAGCCGTACATCGTGAAGGGAAAGGCGACCGTGGCCGTCGGCTCGAAGACTGGACACGTCTTCCTCCTGCATCGCGCCACTGGGAAGCCCGGCCGTACCCGAAAGCGATGTGGAAACCGCGTCGGCCAACCCCGCCGCCGCATACGGCGGTGCCTCTGGACGCCGCCTGTCCCGAGCGCGTGGCCCAGTTGCGGAACGAGGCGAGCTTCACCCCGCCATCGCTTAAAGGCTCGCTCGTCGTCCCGGTCAACCATCTAAGGCCGATGATCCGCTTGATTCCGCCGGTGGAGTTCGCGGAAAAAAAGGTTCGTGGGGTAGAAATGACCGCCCAGAAGGGATCGGCAAATGGCATGACGCGCCCGTGCGTGAAGTCGCCGTGGGGGTCGCTGGTGGCGATGGATACGCGCACCGGGGATATTTAGCGCGCGCCATTCGGGCCGCTCAATCCAGGGGATTGCTGTTTATCGGGGCCACGCTGGACCCGAACTCGCGGGCGTTCGATCTAAAAAGCGGGGCACAAGTTTGGCAAACGAAACTGCCGGCCAGTGCGCGGTCGACGCCGATGAACTTTAAACATAAAGGGAAGTAGCACGTCGTGATCGCCGCCGGAGGGTACGATCCCGCGCTCGGGCCGCTGGACAACGCGATGGTGGCCTTTGCCCTCGATGGTCAATCACTCCTCCATCGGTTCGTTTCCGCGACCCTTTCGGCGTTGCTCGGCGAGGCACGGTAGAATAGATGGTTAGATTCATGTCTCAACGGATTCGATCGACGACGGTCCTGGCGGTTCGCCGGGGAGGAAAGGTCGTCATGGCCGCCGATGGTCAAGTGACCATGGGTTCAGAGGTGCTTAAGGGGAACGCCAAAAAGCTCCGCACGCTATACAACGGCAAGATCATGGCTGGCTTTGCGGGCTCAACGGCAGACGCGTTCTCTCTGTTTGCTCGTTTTGAAACCAAGCTGGAACAGCACAACGGCAAGCTGGACCGCGCCGTGGTGGAACTGGCCAAAGACTGGCGGACCGACAAGGTGCTGCGCCATCTGGAAGCTCTCCTGTTGGTCGCCGATAGCGAAAAAATCTATCTGCTGGGCGGCAACGGTGACGTCATCGAACCAGACGATAACGTGATGGCCATCGGCTCCGGCGGCTCGTTCGCCCGTTGTTCGGCCGTCGCACTAATGGAGAATACCGAATTGTCGGCCCGCCAGATCGTCGAAAAGGCGATGAAGATCGCCGGCGACATCTGCATCTATACCAACCATAACTGCGTTTTCGAGGAGCTGGGCTAATGGTCATCTACCTGCCGCAACACGGGGCCCATGCCGATGGCGAAGCGCCACTCCTCGATGAACTCACACCCCGCGAAATTGTCCGGGAATTAGACAAATACGTCATCGGCCAAGCCGACGCCAAGAAGGCCGTAGCCATCGCCCTGCGAAATCGGGTCCGCCGCCAGAAGCTCGATCCGGACATGGCCGAAGACGTCATGCCGAAAAATATTCTGATGATCGGTTCGACCGGCGTCGGCAAAACCGAAATCGCCCGCCGTCTTGCCAAGCTGGCCAATTCGCCCTTCCTCAAAGTGGAAGCCAGCAAGTTCACCGAAGTCGGCTACGTCGGCCGCGACGTGGAATCGATGATTCGCGACCTCGTCGAAATCGCCATTGACATGGTGCGGGAAGAGCGGCTCGACGACGTCGCCGACAGGGCGGAACGCTTCGCCGAAGACCGTTTATTGCCCCTGCTGATGCCGCCCCAGGCCGAAGCGGTGGAGAACGAGTCCGACGAAAAAGCGCGAGAAAAACTGCGTGAAAAGTTCCGCACCGGAAAGCTCGACGACAAAATGGTCGAGATCGATGTCAAAGACCGGGCGCCCATGATGGACTTCGGCGGCTCCGGCCCCGACGATATGGACGTCAGCTTGAAAGAGTTCTTGCCCACTTTGTTCGGCAGCCGAACCAAGAAACGCAAAATGCGCGTCAGTGAAGCGTTCGATTACCTCGTCGAAGAAGAAGAGCTGAAGCTGATCGACATGGATCAGGTGCAGCGCGTAGCCATTGAGCGGGTCGAGCGTAATGGCATGATCTTCCTCGACGAAATCGATAAGATCGCCGGACGAGAAGGCGGCCAAGGGCCAGACGTCAGCCGCGAAGGCGTACAGCGGGATATTCTGCCGATCGTCGAAGGCACGACGGTAAACACCCGTTATGGCTTCGTCCGAACCGACCACATTCTGTTTATCGCCGCCGGAGCGTTCCACGTCTCCAAGCCCAGCGATCTGATCCCCGAACTGCAGGGGCGCTTTCCAATCCGCGTCGAATTGAAATCGCTCACTGAGCAGGATTTCATTCGAATCCTGAAAGAGCCAAAAAATGCCTTGATCAAGCAAAGCCAAGCTCTTCTCGATACCGAAGGCATCAAGCTCAGCTTCACCGAAGATGCGCTCGTCGAACTGGCCAGATTCGCTGCCGTCGTCAACGCCCAAGCCGAAAATATCGGCGCGCGGCGACTGCACACCATTCTCGAAAAGGTACTCGAAGAGATCAGCTTTGAAGGTCCGGACCTGAAAAAGAAAACGGTGAAAATCGACGCCGAGTACGTGCGGAAGCAACTCGCCGAGATCGTAAAAGATCAGGATCTCACCCGGTACATCTTGTAATGCGCTCCGCGTGGGGATTGCTGGGATGCTTGGGAATGCTCGGCTGCGGCTACGTCGGCGACCCCATGCCACCGGCCTTGAATATTCCCATGCGGGTCATCGATCTGAACGCTGAGCAGGTGGGCGCTCGGATGAAACTGCGGTTCACCATCCCGGACTTGACCACCGAAAAATTGCCCGTCCAGCATGTCACTGTGGAGTTGCGAGGCGGCGATGTGGCGATTCCCGTAACCACCCGCGCGCCGGGCGTGGCCGAAGCGGAAGGGCCAGTGGTAGCAGAGTGGCTGGGTCGCGAAATCGCCTTCATGGTGCGCCTGCAGAACGCCAAAGGACGGTATTCGGAGTGGTCGAACGTCGTGCTTCGGCAGGTCGTTCCCACCGTGGCGACGCCTGCTGGGTTCGCCGCACTCCCCGCCGCGGGCGGAATCGCCTTGACGTGGAGCGGGCCCGGAGATCGCTGGGCGATCTTCCGGGATGGGCTGCCGCTGGCCGAAGTAACCAAGCCAGGGTATCTCGATACCGGGGCCGACGTCGGCAAAAGCTACCGCTATCAGGTGGAAGCCTGGACCAAGGCCGGAGCACAGCGCGCCGCCAGCGAAAGAACCACAGATGTCGCCGTCACCAACATCGATACGTTCCCGCCGATGGCCCCGCAGGCGCTCAGCGTGATCGCCAGCACAAACACGATCGAACTCTCCTGGGAACGCAGTGTAGAGGCTGATTTTAAGCACTATCGCGTCTGGCGCGACGGCCTCGTCTTGGCCGCCGCGGTCGACGCGCCGGCCTATACTGACCGTACCGCCGAAAGCGGGAAGAAGTACGTTTACTCTGTTTCCGCCGTGGATCTGCGCGGCAATGAAAGTTCGAAATCACAACAGGTGGAGATCTCAACCCCGTGACCAAGTTTGTTCGTTTCAGTTTGGATAAATCGACGCCCCCGACGGCATCGGACCGCCATCCGGGAGTTCGCTACGGCGTGCTCGAAGGGGAGACCCTCTCCGAGGTCCCCGCCCTTTTTGAGTTCGGCCGCGGAACCACCCACGCCCTCAGTTCCGTGCGGCTCCTGCCCCCGGTTTCGCCCTCCAAAATCGTGTGCGTCGGCCGGAACTACGCCGACCATGCCAAGGAACTCGGCAACGCCGTTCCCACCGAGCCCTTGATCTTCCTCAAACCCCCAAGTTCCCTGATCGCCCACGGCGACAAGATCGTCTATCCCGCTCTGTCGACTCTAGTAAGCTACGAAGCCGAGTTAGGCGTGATCATCGGGCGTCGGGCGCGTAACGTGCGAAAGCAGGACTGGGCTGACTACGTCGCCGGCTACACGTGCGTCAACGACGTAACCGCCCGTGACCTACAGAAAAAAGACGGCCAGTGGACGCGCGGCAAGGGCTTCGACACCTTTTGCCCGGTCGGACAGTGGGCGGTTCCGGCCGACGAGGTCAGGTTAAACAGCTTGCGCGTACAGGCCTTCCTCGACGGAGAGAAGAAGCAGGACGGCCCCGTTACGGATATGATTTTTGACCTGGGTGATATACTCGCTTATGTCAGTCAATTTATGACACTCGAGCCAGGCGATCTCATCGCTACTGGCACCCCGCCTGGCGTAGGCGCCATGGGACCGGGTTCTTCGGTCCGTATCGTGATCGACGGCGTAGGCGCTCTCGAAAACCAAATTACCTCGGAAGCATAAAAAATCACCATGAAAATTTTTCTGGATACCGCTAACCTGGACGAGATTAGAAAAGGTGCCGACTGGGGCATCGTCGACGGCGTAACGACGAACCCTTCGCTGATTGCGAAGGAAGGTAAGCCGATCGAAGAACAGGTCAAGGCGATCTGCGACATCATCGACGGCGACATCTCTGCCGAAGTGGTGGCGATTGAATCCGCCGCCATGATTGCAGAGGGTCTGAAGCTGGCGAAAATCCACAAGAACATTGTGGTGAAATTGCCCTTGATTCGGGAAGGCATCAAGGCCTGCAAGGCCCTGTCGAGCGAAGGCATTCGCACCAACGTGACGCTTTGCTTCTCTGCCCCGCAGGCCATTCTAGCCGCCAAGGCGGGGGCCTATCTGGTTAGCCCATTTGTCGGACGCTTGGACGATATCGGCCACGTCGGCATGGATCTGATCGAACAGATCGTCGCGGTTTATTCCAACTACGATTTCAAAACGCAGGTGTTGGCCGCCAGCATCCGCACCCCGATCCACTTCCTCGACGCCGCCCTCGCCGGTGCCGACGTGGCCACCATCCCGTTCAAGACGTTGGACATGTTGTTCAACCATCCGCTCACCGATCGCGGCCTCGAACAGTTTTTGAAAGATCACGCGAAATCGTTGGCGCAGTAATTTTTGCCGCTGCTTCTTTCCTGGCTACCGCCACTGGCCCAGCCCTCATGGCTGGTGCCGGTGGGGGTGGGCATCACGGCTTGCGGGGTCGGCGCTTGGGTGCTATTCGGGGCAATGCGAACCCGGCGTCACCCGAACGAATTAGAACGCCTTCGCCGGATTCGGATCCACCTAGTGGGCCGCATGGGAGAAGCCACGGTGGAGCAAGCGGACGAAAACACCCTGCACTATTCCTATCAAATCGCCGGCGTGAGCTATTCCACCTCCCAGGACATCGGACAGTTGGAAGCTCACTTGCCAGCCCAGCCTCATTTACTGATTGGCAATGCGCTAATCAAATATCATCCGCAGAACCCAGCAAATTCAATTCTAATCTGCGAGCATTGGTCCGGCTTGCTGGCCGGGCGACATTCGATCAAACGAGGAAAAGCAAGCATATGAAGCAACTTTTGATGATCACCCTGGCGGCGTTAATGCTAACCGTCGGTGCGACGAACATGAACGCGGCGGTTTCGAAATCCGCCCCGGCAACCGTGATTCATGTGGTGACCGTGAAGTGGAAGGCCGGCACCAAGCCCGAGCAGATCAAGGCCGCTCTGGATGGTGTACAGGCGTTACCCGCGAAGTACAAGGGCATCGTGCGCGTTTGGACCGAGTCGATCAAAGTACAGGGCGGCAAGGCCAACGCCTTCGTCATGGAGTTCAAGGACGATGCGGCGTTGAAAGCTTACGCCGACAGCCCCGCCCAGAAGGAATGGTACAAAACCTACCTCGACATCCGCGAAGAAAGCACGACCTTCGATATCACCAACAAGTAGTCGTCGTGAGGGGCCGCCTGGCGGCCCCCTTTTATCAGGGTCTCAGGTTCGCAGAAAATCTATGTTCTCCGTTGGTGCCAAGCAGTTCGTCAGGTTCGGGCACCCGCTCTGCCTGTCCCCCGCGCCCACCCCGCACCACGATGCAAAAGTCGCGGCATAGTGCCCCAGTGACCACGTCGGGATCCAAAGCCACCGGCTCCCACCATCGTCCGGCCCTTTCGGTTCGAGCCTCGGAAACGTCCCAAACCACCGCCCGCCGTTCACCTTCCCGCCCCAAAACAAAGTGGTGGCAGCCTCGGCGTGTTCGCTGCCGTGACTCGATGACGGGTTGCCCGTCCGCCCAAATTCCGACTCGGTAAACGTCGTGATTCGACATCTGGTCGATATGATTATCGAACCCTCCCATGCCCCAGAAGAATCTCTGCCGGCTCATCCCGAGTTGAGAACGCACCTGCCTCTCACCTTCGCCACCTGCTCCAACTGCCCACCCAGCTTCGTCTGAGGGAACACCGTCGTTAGTCGCCCCCCACTCTGCACCGCCCGGTTGGCCCCCGTCACCGCCCGCTGCATCACGCCGCTGGCCGCCGCGATCATCCGCATGTCGGTATCAAAGGTCAACATCTGCCGCAAACCGGCCTCCCGCGCATCCATCGCCCCCTGTCCCCAAACCGGCGGCCCCCCCCACCGCGCCCCCGGGCTCAGGTGAAGCAGCACAGTATGCAGCCCCTGCCGTTACGCGGCATTGCCCTGCACGCTAACGCTCAGCGGAAACCTGGTCGCGTTCTGATTGCTCATCACTTCCGCCACCCGGCCGCACCAGCCCAACCCCGGCCCCATCGGGTTCCAGGTCTGCCACTGCCGCGTCTGATCCCCATGACCAGACAAGCTCCGCGGCGATTGGCTCATGACGGGCACTATGACTGGCACTCCCTATCACGCGCCCATAAAAACAGAGCGCCGAGTACTCACGTACGCAAACTGTGTCCACCTAAACTAAACGCCGGGAACGTTTTTCACAATCCGATGCGGGTGTGTGTAAACATTGCATCGCTCATTACGCAGGAAGCCAATAAGAGTGATGTTCTGCCGCCGAGCGAGTTCGACCGCCATAGTTGATGGAGCTCCTATAGCAGCGACAAAAGTAGTCTGCGCGGCGGCACATTTTTGCAACAATTCGTAACCTGCCCGGCCACTCAGTAGCACTAAGTGCCCCGTCAGCGGCAGCCCGTCGTCCCGCAGGCACCGGCCGATCAGTTTGTCGAGCGCGTTATGGCGGCCGATGTCTTCCCGCAGGGCCAACAACTCACCCTCCATCGAAAAAAGTGCGGCGGCATGCAGAGCCCCGGTTTTTTGAAAAGCGGGTTGAGCCGCGGCCAGCCGCAAGGGCAGCTCATAGAGCAAATCAATCAACATCGTCGCCTCCACCGCCGCCGAAGGCGCCACCATCGCCGGTAACTCCTCCCGACCGCAAAGCCCACATGCCGACGTCCGCAGCAAGTGCCGTCGCGCCGCCCCGGCCGGCTCAATGCCCGGCCGCAGCGCCACAACCACGGAACCCGGTTGCGGATGGATCGCGGCAATATCCGCAGCTGTCGTAACCCAGCCCTCCGCGAAAAGAAGTCCGCAAGCCAAATCCACCTCCTCGCCCGGAGTGCAAAGTGTCAGGCCCAACGTCGCAATCTCGCGGCGATCCTTGAACGAGTATTCAACCCGAACTTCCAGCGTCTCCTCGACGCCCAGCGAGTCGGCCGCCGCCTGCGACCGACCCCCTTCCCACCGCACCACCGGAACCTGCTTTATCGGCACGGCCTACCGAAGACTTTGCAGCAAGCCAATGGCCGCTTTGATGTCATCGACGTGGGCTAGTTTCGCCTGATGCCGATCGTTCATGTCCTGTTCGAGCGACACCTCCCGTTCAATCGTCAGCGCGCCCTTGTAGCCGATCTCCTTCAGCGTATTGACGAAATCCGCCATCCCAACCGAACCTTGTCCCAGCGGCATCTCCGTACCCAATGTGCCGGGCTTCGACTTATCGGGCCAATTGCCGTCCTTCGCGTGAACGGAAACCACATGATGGCCCACCAGTTTCAAGGCCGCAATCGGCTCCGACGTGCCGTAAAGAATCAGGTTCGCCGGGTCGAAGTTCAACTTCAGATTCGGCCGCTCCACGTCTTCCAGGAAGTGCAGCAAAGACTCCGCCGGCTCCTGGCCCGTCTCCAATGCAAAAACGATGTCGTACTTGGCGGCGTAGTCACAGATCCGGCGGACCATCTCGCGCACGGCGATGTAGTCGGCGTGGTTGTGGTCTTCGGGGACAAAGCCAATATGGCAGGCGAAGACCGGCACTCCCATGGCGGCCGTCGCCTCGATCACGTCGTACGTGCGGGCTTCGCGTTCAGCCCGAAACGCCACGGGGATGAAGCCCACCGTCTGTTCCACCGTCGGGATGTCGGCGTAGCTCTCCCCGTTGTAGGCCGCAAAAACGGCCGTAACCACGAACTCTTCATCAGCCAGGGCCTGCTCATACACTTCGCCCAGGCCGGTCAAATCGACCGCTCCGGTAAACCCCAAGTGGCCGCAGCGAATGCCCAGCGACTTCACGGCGCGGATCATCTTTAACGGTTCGGTGTCGCCCCAGAACATCAGGCCAACTTCTAATTCATCGAGTGCAATTGCCATGAATTCTATTCTCCGTCAGCGCCGAAGAAGTTGCAGCGCCGTTCCCAATCAAGCAGCCAGGCCTTCATCGGCAACCCGCCCGCGAAGCCTGTCAGCTTTCCGTTCGATCCGATCACCCGATGGCACGGAACGATGATCGGCAGTGGGTTCGATCCGTTGGCCAACCCCACCGCCCGCGCCGCGCTCGCCTTCCCGAGCCGCCGCGCCAAAGCACCGTAAGTTGTAGTTGCTCCGAACGGGATCTCCCGCAGCAGCCGCCAAACCTGATGTTGGAACGGCGTACCCGCTGGCACCAGCGGGATGGTGAACTCCCGCAACCTGCCAGCGAAATAGGCCTCGATCTCCGCGGCCGCCTCGGGCAGTTCGCCATCGTCCGCGTCGTCCACCGCGGCCGCATGAGGAAAGCGGATCTCGCTCAGCCCCGCGGTCGTCCCCAGCAGCACGAGTTCACCAATCGGCGTCGACACCCGGTGCCGAATCCTCATCCCTCGCCCCTCCGGCTGGCAAGCGCCGTGTCCCGCCGGCCGACCCGCCAGCCGTCGAACTCTCGCAGCTTCCCCGCGAAATCCGTGTAGCTCCCCGCGGCCGCATGAGGAACGCGAATCTCGCTGAGCCCCGCGGTCGTCCCCAGCAGCACGAGTTCACCAATCGGCGTCGACACCCGGTGCCGAATCCTCATCCCTCGCCCCTCCGGCTGGCAAGCGCCGTGTCCCGCCGGCCGACCCGCCAGCCGTCGAACTCTCGCAGCTTCCCCGCGAAATCCGTGTAGCTCCCCGCGGCCGCATGAGGAACGCGAATCTCGCTGA